>ERZ773114.2-NODE-2-length-265445-cov-117.753378_pt1 | contig 265445 bp, 207 predicted proteins | sample MGYA00580564_ERZ773114 | MGnify/ENA primary metagenome ERZ773114 (study PRJEB29015, sample SAMEA2737836) | human gut metagenome | biome: human gut; feature: human-associated habitat; material: faeces | place: China | collected 2012 ... | reverse complement strand
TATCATATTTGTCGAGAATGCGTTCCTTGAACTGCACCCCCGACACCTCGCCAGCGTTTATCTGTTTCAATATATCGTTCATCATTCTTTGATACATTTTTTGTTCAACAAATCGTTTACATCAACTTTCAGCAAATCTGAAATCCGCTTGCAAAAGTACGAAAATAATTTCAGAAAAAGGTAAAATATTCTCAAAACATTTACAAAACATGCAAATAATTGATTGAACTTTCGCATGTGGTTCAAGTACGGGCTGAAGGCCCAAAAGAGCGTGTGGAGCTTACTTGCGAAAGTTCAGTGGGCTTATAAACTCTAGAAAAAAAAAGAATCTATGAAAAAGTATGAAAAACCATGAGCAAGTATGAGCAACTGTGAGTTGACCCCTCACCGATTTCGTATCTTTGCATTGTGGTTCAAAGATAACATCTCATACCACCAAGAGGCAATGCGCAGCGCCCCCTAATACACAAACACAATTTATTAACCTTAAAAATGAAGACACTATGATTCTGTACACATTGAAGAAGTATGTCAACGAGAAGTTGAGCGCCGCTAACGGCAAGTTTTTCGCCTACCCTGTAATCACCCAGACCTATGGTCTTGATGAACTCGCAGAGCACATGGAAAGTCACAACACACCGTTCTCAAAGGGAGCCATCAAGGGTATGCTCACCGATATGGTGAGCTGCGTAAGAGAACTGGTTCTGCAGGGTATCGCCGTGAAGATTCCCGACCTCGCCATTTTCAGCATCGGTATCAAGAACAAGGAAGGTGCTGCCTCCGAGAAGGAGTTCAGCATCACCAAGAACATTGCCGGACTGAAGCTCCGTGCCCGTGGCACCGGTGAGTTCAAGGCAAACAGTCTGAACCTCGATGCATCCCTGAAGAAGGCTACAGCCGTAACAGGAGATGTTACTCCACCAGACGGCGGCAAGGACAACACAGGCGATACCACCCAGGGTGGCGGCACAAACCAGGGCGGCGACTCAACCCAGACTGGCGGATCAGGCAACACCGAGAGCAGCGGCTCCGATGGTAGCGACGGCCTGGAGTAACCCCATCGCCAGTAGATGAAGAAAGAAGGTTTTAGACAGGATGCAGTCCGGGATTCGGCTATAGCACCCCCGGCTATCCATCAATATAGCAAGCATCATTGAAACACGCGCTATCAAGCCCATCTGCTCATCCTGTCAGCCTTCCTTCTCCAATATCGCCCGGATATAGGAAATCCGAGCCCTCCAATCCATTTATTAACCTTAAAAATCAAATGAAAATGAAAAGAGAAACACTCAAGAAAATTCTGAATTTCGTCATTACCGTTCTCACCGCCGTAGCCTCTGCCTTTTGTGTGCAGAGCTGCCAGTAGTATCAACCCTTTAAAGATTCAGCACTATGAAAAACACAAGAAAAATATCACTTATTGTCATCCACTGTTCTGCCACCCGCGTCACCCAGGACTTCACCTTCGAAAAGCTCGAAGCCTGTCATTTAGCCCGTGGTTTCCGCAGCATCGGTTATCACTATTACATCACGAAAGACGGCGTCATCTACCCCGGCCGTCCCGAATCAGAAATCGGCGCCCACGCCCGCCATTTCAATGCACACAGTATCGGCATCTGTTACGAAGGCGGTCTCGACGCCGACGGCAATCCGGCAGATACCCGTACGAAGGCTCAGAAGCAGTCGCTCCAGAATCTCCTGACGAGTCTGTGCGTAGACTATCCCGAAGCCGAGATCCTAGGTCATCGTGATCTCCCGAACGTCCACAAGTCCTGTCCCTGCTTCAGCGTTCAGGCTTGGCTGAATGAAATCAAATTCCACATTTAGCCCTCTATTCAGTTGATATTGTTCATACTTTATTATTTTTTCTACTCTCTCCCCCAATCTTAAGTGATTAAGGTTGGGGGATTTTTGTTCAGGAATCTGCAAACTTCTTCATAATAAGGAGTATTGCGCCCCCACTTTTCCACTGAAAAGAAGGCTGTAACATGAAATATAAGGCATAATTGTTTTAAATAATGTAAAAAAGTAGCGTAATACTAAACTTTATATGTACTTTTGCATCGAATTATATAAAAATAAGAAACAAATTAAAGAGAAAATATAAAGAAAGAAGAAAGGATATGAAGATGAAAAGAATCATATTGACACTCACTATGCTGGTGGCTCTTGTAGCTACTGCATCTGCTCAGGCAGAGATTAAGTTCGACAAACTGATACACAACTTCGGTTCGTTCGAAGAGTCAAACCCGGTACAGAAGGCTACCTTTACCTTCACCAATGTGGGCAACAAGCCTTTGATTATCAACCAGGCTATTGCCAGCTGCGGCTGTACCATACCTTCTTACACCAAGAAGCCTATCGCTCCAGGCGAGAAGGGACAGATTAGTGTTACCTATAACGGCAAGGGCATGTTCCCTGGTCATTTCAAGAAGAGCATCACCGTCCGTTCTAACGGCAATGTAGAAATGTCACGTCTTTATATAGAAGGTGTTATGACAGAAAAGAAATAATCTAGCTCAATACATATTTAAAATGTAAGCATGATTTTCTATTTCTCTGGAACTGGAAATACCAAGTGGGCAGCAGCCAGACTGGCAGCGGCTACACACGAAGACTTGATTCCTATCGCCCCCTATATGCGGGCGGACGATTCAAGCCACAATATAGCCGAGCCGTTTATTCTGAAAGAGAATGAACGGCTCGGATTCGTTTTCCCCGTACATGGCTGGAGGGTTCCACGCCTTGTAAGGGAGTTTATCAGGAAGATGAAGATACGGAGAGAAACTCCTGATGCTACTGCTGAAGACAAGGAGACGTTCAGGAAACATCCTTTCGCCTATTGCGTCTGTACTGCAGGCGACAGCATCGGACTCACCATCGAAAACCTCAACGATACGATTGCGCTGAATGCATCGCTTCAGGCATTGGGCATCACGGAGGTTTCTGCTTCCTACTCGCTCATCATGCCGGAATCTTATGTGGGACTTCCTTTCATGGATGTTGATCCGAAGGAGCGCGAAGTTCGTAAGAAATCGAAATCGGCACAGGAACTGGCGGTTATCTGCGAAGAGATATTCGACAGGAAAGAGGGCGTGAACCGTCTGGTAAAAGGTCCTATCCCCTGGTTCTTCACCAAGGTTGTGGGCGGATTCTTTGAGAAGGTGCTCATCACCGACAAGCGGTTTCATGTGGAGAAAGACAAGTGCGTGAAGTGCGGCATCTGTGCCAACGTCTGTCCTGTAGGTGATATCAAGGGCGGTCATGGAGAATATCCGGAATGGCTGCATCACAAGGATTGCCTCACCTGCTTTACCTGCTATCACCATTGTCCGCATCACGCCATCGAGTTTGGTCACCAGACTCAGAAGAAAGGACAATACTTTTATAAATAATCCCCCATCTACCCTAACTGTTTATGAAGAAGGCAATCATCTCTCTGGCGCTCGCCTTCCTGGGCATCGCCAATCTCTATGCCGTAAAGGCTAAACCGGGCATCGCCAAGATTATGCTGGCTGATGGAACCGTAGCATGTGCTACCCTGCATGGCGACGAAACCTTCCACTACTACATGCTGCTGGACGGTACGCCCCTGCGGGAAACCCAAGACGGAAAATACGAAAAGATAACTGCTGAAGAGTTGAACACCCGAAAAACCCGTGCTTTCTCTTCAGAGAATCTTACAAGAGCTTCAGAAATAGGAACCGTGAGCCCAAGCTATTTCCCTCATAAGGGAAGTCCGAAGGCATTGGTACTCCTGGTGCAGTTTCAGGATGTGAAGTTCAAGAGTAAGGATCCGGTTGCAACATTCAACCATTACCTCAACGGAAAGAAGGGAGAAGCTATGCCTGAGGCTGATAAAGAAGTGTTTATCACCAACGAGAAATACTGCCAGAACTATGGCAGCGTACAGCAGTATTTCGCTGACATGAGCGATAACCAGTTTATACCACAGTTTGACGTAGTGAGTCCTGTTACGGTAAGCAAGAAATCAGCTTATTATGGCAAGAACGGACGTGACGACGGAAGTGACACCAACTTTCCTCAGATGATTAAGGAAGCCTGCCAGCAGGTAGACGACAAGGTTAACTTTGCCGATTACGACAGCGATGGCGATGGATATGTAGACCTCGTATATGTAATCTATGCCGGCTATTCTGAAAGTATCGTAGGTAATTCAGGCGATTGTCTCTGGCCGAAATCGGGTACCGTAGGAGTGGGAACCTATGACGGGAAAACAGTATCCCGATTCGGCATCAACAACGAGCTGAACAATAAGCCTGCAGATACCAAAGACGGCAAATACTTCATCAATGGTATCGGTCTCTTCTGCCATGAATTTTCGCATACCCTCGGTTTGCCAGACATCTATCCGACCAACGGCATCACAGACCACAACCAGAGTCCTGAATATTGGGACGTCATGGATATGGGCAATTATCAGGCTGACGGCTATCAGCCTATCCCTTATTCACCATGGGAGAAGAGCATCGTAGGATGGAAACAGCCTACCCTCCTTTCTGATACCGAGGCGAAGCTGATAAAGCTGGAACCATACGACAAGGCATCGGATGCATACAAGATTATAGCCAACAGCCAGGGCGAATACCTGCTGCTGCAGAATATCAGAAACGAGGGATGGTACAAGGAGGCTCTGGGTTACGGATTGCTGGTATGGCGCATCGACTACGATGATTTGCCATCGGTTAACCTGGGGGATAATCCCAACAACACGACAGGTAAGCCAAGGGTCATGATTGTTCCTGCAGACGGAATGGTATACAACAGCTATAATAGAACTGTCAGCGACAATGATATTATCACGAGTCTTCAGAACGACCCGTTCCCAACCTACAAGGCGGGCTCTGCTACAGAGTACGAGGTGAACAGTCTGACCAGTATCACCCTGAACAACAGTGTTGATACGAGTCATCCGCTCTACAACATCACAAAGGATGAAGCAACCGGTCTGGTAACCTTCGATTATCTCAAGAACTTCTCTCCTACCGGAATCTCTTCGGTCATCATCGGTAAAGACAGACCGACAGCCTATTTTGATCTGGAAGGCAGAAAGGTTTCCGTTCCACAAAAGGGCAAGATTTATATTACCAGCAAGGGACAGAAGATAGTATACTAACTATATAAACAATGAGGGTGTGTCATTAAACATGACACACCCTCTTATTATTTTAATATATTCTAGGACCGAAGATGGTAGTACCTACACGAACCATCGTGCTGCCGTGCTTGACGGCAATATGATAATCGTGACTCATACCCCAGCTACGCTCGCAGAAAGCATCATCATCAGCAAAATATCTGGCCTTTATCTCATCAAAGAACCGGGCAGCCTCATCAAACTCCTGAGCAATCTGCTGCTCATCGTCTGTATTAGATGCCATCATCATGATGCCACAAATCTGCACATGCTTCATCTCCCTCCATTCGCCTGCCTCAAGAAGTTCGCGGCAAGCATCAAGAGAAAGACCCGATTTGGTATCTTCCTCAGCCAGATGAAGTTCCAGAAGAACCTTCACCACACGATCGTGCTTGGCAGCCTGCTTCTCAATCTCCTTGAGAAGTTTCAGACTGTCTACCGATTCAATCATCGAGATATAAGGTGCGATATACTTCACCTTATTGGTCTGCAGATGACCAATGAAATGCCACTCGATGTCCTCAGGCAGCGAAGCCACCTTCTTGGCGAGTTCCTGCTCATGACTCTCGCCGAAGATACGCTGTCCTTCAGCATAAGCCTCCTCGATATACTCGTTGGGATGGAACTTGCTGATAGCAACGAGACGGACACCGGCAGGCAAGCTGCCCAGCACCTCATGGAGATTTCCTTTTACATCATAGTCCATATTCTAAATGTTGAATGTTGAGTGTTGAATGTTGAGTGTTGAATGTTGAGTGTTGAATTAACCTTTGTGTCCCGTTAGGCAACTCAACATTCAACATTCAACACTCAACATTAATTTATTTCTCCTCGTATTCAGGCACATCATTCTTCTCCTCTTTCTTCTCGTTAGGAGCATGGTGCTCGAATACATCCATCAGTTTGGTTTCGTTCAAACCAACCACATCATAATCTATCATGGTCTTGCCCATCACCTCATCAATATAACGGAGGGCACGGGCGAGAGACTTAGCCTGAACAAGATAGGTAACATTGCTGCGCTTCTCCTTCTCACTCTTCTCATCAATTGTAATGAACTGGAGTTTAGCCTTATACCACTTATCATCATCATCCACATCGCTGAAGAAGATTTCGCCGTAGCCAGCCTTACCGATACCGCTCACCTTCAACTCGCCGCTTACATAAACCGACATCTCATCGATGATGGCGCTCTCAGCCTCGGTAAAGCTCAAAGCATCTACTACGTATGCTTCAGAAACAACCTTTTCTGAACCATCCTCCATTGTCTTCTGATATTTCACTTTGGTCTCAAACCATGTACTTGTTCTACTTCTCATATTTTTCTTCTTACTTATTTTTAATTAATTAGTATAATCTTATAACATTTCTTGAAATTAAGTGCAAAGTTATAAAAAAGAAAGCAAAGAGCGACATATTTAAAGAGTTTTTAATCAAAAAATAAAATTTAACCGAAAGTTATTCTCAATTCTCATCTAATTTTCTTATCTTTGCAGCCGATTAGCGTAAATTGAAAAGACCAGAAGGTCATAGAATTCAATTTTCGATACGGATAATTAATAGAAAGAAACAATATTTTAAGATGCCAGAAATATCTGTACGCGGTCTTGAAATGCCAGAGTCACCTATCAGAAAGTTGGCTCCTCTGGCTGCCGCAGCAAAAAAACGTGGAGTAAAGGTATATCACCTCAACATCGGTCAGCCTGACCTTCCAACTCCTCAATGTGGCCTAGATGCCTTGAAGCATATAGACCGCACGGTCTTGGAGTATTCTCCAAGTCAGGGCTATCTCAGCTATCGCGAGAAGCTTGTAGATTACTATAAGAAATTCAACATCAACGTAACTGCCGATGATATCATCATTACATCGGGAGGTTCTGAGGCTGTACTCTTCTCTTTCATGAGCTGCCTCAACCCTGGCGACGAGATTATCGTACCAGAACCTGCTTACGCTAACTATATGGCGTTTGCCATCTCGGCGGGTGCCAAGATCCGTACCATCGCCACAACGATAGAAGAAGGTTTCTCCCTGCCTAAGGTGGAGAAGTTTGAGGAGTTGATCAATGAGCGCACCCGTGCCATTCTGATCTGCAACCCTAACAACCCTACGGGCTATCTCTATACCCGCAGAGAGATGAATCAGATTCGTGACCTGGTGAAGAAGTACGACCTCTATCTCTTCTCTGATGAGGTTTACCGTGAGTATATCTATACCGGCAGTCCTTATATCAGTGCGATGCACCTGGAAGGCATCGAGCAGAACACGGTTCTCATCGATTCTGTTTCGAAGCGTTACAGTGAGTGCGGTATCCGTGTGGGTGCCCTCATCACCAAGAATGCAGAAATCCGCAAGGCGGTGATGAAGTTCTGCCAGGCCCGTCTCTCTCCTCCACTGATCGGTCAGATTGTAGCCGAAGCTTCTCTGGACGCTCCTGAAGAGTACTACCGCGATGTATACGATGAGTATGTAGAGCGCCGTAAGTGCCTGATAGACGGCTTGAACCGCATTCCGGGCGTATACTCTCCTATTCCTATGGGAGCCTTCTATACCGTAGCCAAACTGCCTATCGATGATTCAGAAAAGTTCTGCCGCTGGTGTCTGGAGGAATTCAACTACGAGGGCGAAACCATCATGATGGCTCCAGCCTCCGGTTTCTATACGACTCCTGGAGCCGGCCACAATCAGGTTCGTGTAGCTTACGTCTTGAAGAAACACGATCTGGAGCGTGCTCTGGTGGTTCTGGGTAAGGCACTTGAGGCTTATCCGGGAAGAGTGGAAGACGAAGGACTATAACAATGTTGAATGTTGAGTGTTGAATGTTGAGTTGCCTAACGGACACAAAGATTAAATTAACTATCAACACTCAACATTCAACTATCAACATTCAACACTCAACATTCAACATTACAAAAGATGAATTTTCCTCTATTTATAGCAAAGAGATTATATAGCGATCAGGGCGATAAACGTAAAGTTTCTCGCCCTGCTATTCATATAGCCACTGCCGGTGTTGCTATCGGACTCGCCATTATGATTATGTCGGTATGCGTAGTGCTCGGATTCAAGCATACCATACGTGACAAGGTAATAGGATTCGGAAGCCATATACAAGTGGCCGACTTCATGACGCTGCAGCAGCAAAACCAGTATCCGGTGGTTATGAACGACTCGATGGTCAACGTACTGAAAAAGATACCTGGCGTAAAACATGTGCAGAAATTTGCCATGAAAGAGGGAATCCTGAAGACGGACAGCGATTTCCTGGGCGTCATGTTCAAAGGTGTAGGGCCTGATTTTGATTCTACCTTTATCCATCAGAACATGATCGAAGGCAGCATCCCTAAGTTTGATGACAAAGCGAGTCATAACCAGATTCTCATCTCACAGCTGATGGCTGGTAAGCTGAAGCTGAAGACGGGAGAACGCATCTTTGCCTACTTCTTTGATGACAACGGAGTGCGTATGCGCCGCTTCACCATCAAAGGTATCTATCAGACCAACCTGAAGAAGTATGATGAGGTAATGGTATACACCGATCTCTATACTGCCGTGAAGCTGAACGGATGGGAAGAAGACCAGACGAGCGGTGCAGAACTGACAGTAAACGACTTCAACAAGCTCAACGAGACTGAAGATTATATTATTAATAAGGTGAACCGCACGGTAGATCACTATGGAGAAACCTACAGCAGTTCTACCATCAAGGACCTGAATCCAAACATCTTCCAATGGCTGAGCCTGATGGATCTGAATGTCTGGATTATTCTCGGTCTGATGCTGATAGTAGCCGGCGTCACCATGATCAGCGGTCTGCTCATCATCATTCTGGAACGCACCTCCATGATAGGCGTAATGAAGGCATTGGGTGCTCGCAACAAGACCATCCGCCACACCTTCCTGTGGTTTGCCGTCTTCATCATCGGCAAGGGTATGCTTCTGGGCAACGCCATCGCCCTCGGCATTCTTACCCTCCAGTACTTTACAGGCATCATCAAACTCGATGCACAGACCTATTATGTAAGTACCGTTCCGGTAGAATTCAACTGGCTTGCCATCATAGCCCTGAACATTGCTACGCTGCTGATAAGTATCTTCATGCTCGTAGCACCAAGCTACCTGATTTCTCACATCCATCCAGCCAAATCAATGAGATATGAGTAAAATACAGTCTATAACACCACAATATGTAGACTAAAAAGGAAAAAAAACTAATTATTTTATGTAGTTTTTGAAAATAGTGCACATTTTATTTTGCAGTGTGCACTATTTTCATTATCTTTGCACAAAATTTTGTAAATTGTGCAATGAATTCAATACCAAGTTTTAACTCGTATATTGAGAACAGCATTATCAAGAATTGGAATCTGGATGCGCTCACCGATTACAAGGGCGCAACCCTCCAATATCACGATATTGCCAGAAAGATTGAGAAGCTACACATCCTGTTCGAAAACAGCGATGTAAAGAAGGGCGACAAGATTGCCGTCTGCGGAAGAAATAGTAGCCAGTGGGCAGTAGCCTTCCTGGCCATTATTACTTACGGAGCCATTGTCGTACCTATACAGAACGAATTTAAGCCTGAGCAGATTCACAACATCGTGAACCACAGCGAAAGCAAACTTCTGTTCGTTGGTGACGTGGTAGCTACAGAGATAACACCAGAGGAGATGCCTTCGCTAGAAGGAATCATCTATCTTCCGGACAATTCGCTTGTCATCTCGCGCTCTGAGAAACTGACTTATGCGCGCGAGAACCTCAATGCAATGTTCGGACACAGATATCCTAAGTATTTCAGACCAGAACACGTGAAGTATCACGTAGACGATCCTGAAGAACTGGCGATGATCAACTATACCAGTGGAACTACCGGTTTCTCAAAAGGTGTGATGCTCCCATACAGAGCACTTTGGGGTAATCTTGACTACCTCATTGATTCAGTGAAACCAAATATAGGTAAGAACAGCAACATCCTTTCTACCCTTCCGATGGCTCACATGTATGGACTCATGACAGAATTTCTCTTCAATATAGTATTGGGTAACCATATCTTCTTCCTTACCCGTCTGCCGAGCCCAACGCTCATCTCAGAGGCGTTGTCAGAAATCAAGCCAGACATCCTCTATGCGGTGCCGCTTGTAGTAGACAAGATTGTAAGAAAGGAAGTATTCCCACATATCCAAACCAACCGTGCACGACTGCTGATGAACATGCCTGTCATCAATAAGCGCATCAAGGAGAAGGTTCGCGAGTTTGTATTGAGAAAGTTTGGCGAACGTCCTTACGAGGTTGTTGTGGGTGGTGCTCCGCTCAACAAGGAGATAGAGAACTTCTTCATCAGCGTAGGTTTCCCTATCGCAATGGGATATGGTACCACTGAGACTGCTCCACTTATCACCTTTGCCCATCAGGACAACTATGTGGCAGGAAGCTGTGGTGTTGCCGTGAAGCACATGGAGGTAAAGGTTTTGAGCGATGACCCGGAGAACGTAGCCGGTGAACTGGTTTGCCGCGGCATCAATGTGATGAAGGGCTATTACAAGAACCAGGAGGCAACAGATGCCGTAATAGATAAAGACGGATGGTTCCATACAGGCGATCTGGCAACGATGGACGCCGACGGACATATCTTCATAAGAGGCAGAAGCAAGAACATGCTGCTGGGACCTAACGGACAGAACATCTATCCGGAAGAGATTGAGGACAAGCTCAACTCCATGGCTATGGTCAACGAGAGCATCGTAATACAGAGCGATGACAAGCTGGTAGCTCTGGTTCATCCGGATATGGAAGAAGTTAACAACCTCGGCTTTACAGACGAAGACCTGGAGAACATCATGGAGCAGAACCGCAAGGAACTGAACATGCAGATACCTAGCTTCGCAAAGGTGTCACGCATCAAACTTCATAATCAGGAATTTGAAAAGACAGCCAAGAAGTCTATCAAGCGTTACCTCTATCAGAACGCAATCTAGAGACAGGCCCTATCTGCTGACAGACCATCAGCAGATAAGGTCTATCATCAGCAAACGGACTTCTGTACGAGAAAAATATAAAAAAGCAAATCGTTAAATAACAAGAATATGGAGATTCCAAGTTTTAACGCACTAATCCAAAAGAGCATCGTAGACCATTGGGATATGGATGCTCTGACAGACTACAAGGGAGCAACCTTGCAGTACCATGATGTAGCACGCAAAATTGAGAAGCTACACATCATGTTTGAGAACTCTGGTGTAGTAAAGGGCGACAAGATAGCACTTTGCGGTCGAAATAGCGCAAACTGGGCTGTAGCATTCCTTGCTACCCTTACCTATGGTGCCATTGCCGTACCTATCCTGCATGAATTCATGCCAGACCAGATTCACAACATCGTAAACCACAGCGATGCCAAACTGCTCTTTGTGGGTGATGTTGTAGCTACACAGATTGATGCAACGAAGATGCCAGATCTTGAAGGCATCATCTATATACCGGATTATTCACTTGTCGTTTCACGTACCGACAAGTTGACTTATGCGCGCGAACACCTCAACGAGATGTTCGGTATCAAGTATCCTAAGTACTTCCGCAAAAACCATGTCAACTACTATATGGAACAGAATCCGGATGAGTTGGCTATGATCAACTATACCAGCGGAACTACCGGTTTCTCCAAGGGAGTAATGATTCCATACCGTGCACTCTGGGGCAATGCAGATTTTGCTGAGGACGTACTGGGTAAGAAGATCAAGCCGGGAGATTCTATCATCAGTATCCTGCCGATGGCCCACATGTACGGCATGGCGTTTGAATTTATCTTCGAATTCATCAAGGGCTGCCACATCTTCTATCTCACCCGCATCCCTAGTCCAGCCATCATTGCCGAGGCATTCGGCCGTATCAAGCCAGCCGTCATCATATCTGTACCTCTGGTTATCGAGAAGATTATCCGCAAGAAGGTATTCCCTAAGATCCAGAACAACCGCATGCGTATGCTGCTCCACATGCCTGTGATCAGCAAGAAGGTGAAGGAGAAGATATGCGACCAGGTATCCAATGCCTTCGGTGGCAACTTCTACGAGGTGATTATCGGTGGTGCAGCCTTTAACCAGGAAGTGGAAAGTTTCCTCCATAGCGTAGGTTTCAAATATACCGTGGGATATGGCGCAACAGAATGTGCCCCTATCATCTGCTACGAGGATTACAAAAACTTCGTACCGGGCTCTTGCGGTAAGGCTGCCCTCCACATGATGGTCCGCATCGATAGTCCTGATCCTGAGAATGTACCGGGCGAAATCCTTGCCAAGGGTCCTAACGTAATGTTGGGTTACTATAAGAATGAGGAAGCTACCAAGCAGACCATTGACGAGAACGGATGGTATCATACAGGCGATCTCGGAACTATGGATGGTGACGGCAACGTCTTCATCAAGGGTCGTAGCAAGAACATGCTGCTCGGCGCAAACGGTCAGAATATCTACCCTGAGGAGATTGAGGATAAGCTCAACTCTTTGGCCCTGGTAGCGGAAAGCGTGGTTGTACAGAAGGGCGACAAGCTCATTGCTCTGGTTCACCCAGACTATGATGAAGCTCAGACCCTGAATCTCGGTACCAACGAACTGGCAGATGTCATGGAGCAGAACCGCCAGGAGCTCAACACCATGATTCCTGCTTACAGCAAAGTATCAGAAATACGTATACATGAAGATGAGTTTGAAAAAACTCCTAAGAAGAGCATCAAGCGATTCCTCTATACGGCAGAGTAAAGTAAGAGGGTGACAGGCTCGCAAATCCGCTAGACGTTTCTCCTGTTCCGCCTTACGGACTCGCGAACCTGTATTATGAAATAAAAAAATGGTGTGACTTCGGTTTTGAAGTCACACCATTTTTTATAAATTATAATATAGTATTCGAGCGGATTCTGGACAGCGTTTCCGGAGTCATCTGCAGATAGCTTGCGATATAGGTGAGCGGAGCACGCAGAACCACCTGTGGGTTCATTTCGCACAGGCGCTTATATTTATTAGGTGCCGACTCAAATCGCATCAGATCGGCATGAATCTGAGACTGAATCAAACTCTCTTCCAGTATTTTACGATAAAGCATCTGGATATTAATATTGCGCATAGCAGCCGCCTCCAGTTTCTTCTTCGGCAGCATATACACCAGCGTAGGCTCCAAAGCTTCCACCTGAAGGTGGGTAGGTTCTTCCTTAAAGAGGCTCTCGATGCACATAAAGATGGTATGATCCACACCCAGATGTTCGGTCACCTCCTTGCCATTCTTAAAGTAAAATTGGCGCACCAATCCCTTCTCGATGTACGAGATACCCATGCACTGTTCACCTTCAGGCAAGATCATCTCGCCCTTGGCATACTTGATAGGCTCAAGGATATCTTCCACCACATCGAGTTCATCATGAGTCATCGTACTATATTTACGCGCCAGTTCGCGCGCAATATCACGCTTAGGGGTGATTACTTTAAAGTCTGCCATAATACTTAACCTCCTTTTCCTTTATACTTATATTAATTAGTCGAGTTTGAGCACAGCCAGGAAAGCTTTCTGTGGAACTTCTACATTACCAATCTGCTTCATGCGCTTCTTACCCTTCTTCTGCTTCTCAAGCAACTTGCGCTTACGGCTCACGTCACCACCATAACATTTGGCAGTAACATCCTTGCGCACCTGCTTAACAGTCTCACGTGCCACAATCTTGGCACCGATAGCTGCCTGGATAGCAATATCGAACTGCTGACGAGGTATGAGATCCTTCAACTTCTCGCACATTCTGCGGCCGAAGCTCACAGAGTTATCGCGGTGAGTCAAAGTACTCAATGCATCTACAGGCTCTCCATTCAACAGGATATCGAGCTTCACCAGGTCGGAATGACGGAATGAATCTATATGATAGTCGAACGAAGCATATCCCTTGGAGATACTCTTCAGCTTGTCATAGAAGTCGATGACGATTTCTCCCAATGGCAACATGAAGTGGAGCTCTACACGGTTTCCACTCACATATTCCTGATTGATGAGTTCGCCTCGTTTATCCAGACAGAGTTTCATGATTGGTCCTATATAATTGGTAGCCGTAATGATGGTTGCCCGGATATATGGTTCCTCAATATGGTCTATCAGCGTTGGGTCTGGCAATCCGGAAGGATTGTGAACCTCTTTCACACCGCCCTGCTTGTCGTATACCATATAAGATACGTTAGGTACGGTAGTGATGACATCCATATTAAACTCACGGTCCAGTCTCTCCTGTACGATTTCCATGTGGAGCAATCCGAGGAATCCGCAACGGAAACCGAAGCCCAAAGCCACAGAACTCTCTGGCGAGAAAGTCAATGAAGCATCATTGAGCTGCAGTTTTTCGAGCGATGCTCGCAGATTCTCGTAATCGCTAGGATCGATAGGATAAACACCGGCAAAGACCATAGGTTTCACTTCCTGGAAACCCGCAATCGCCTTGTCGCAAGGACGGGCGATATGAGTAATTGTATCACCCACCTTTACCTCGGTAGCATTCTTGATACCCGAGATGATATAACCTACCTCACCGGTACCCAATTCCTGGCGTGGAATCATATCCATCTTCAATACACCGATTTCATCAGCATCATATTCCATGCCGGTATTGAAGAACTTCACCTTATCTCCCTTACGGATCACGCCATTCTCTATCTTGAAATAGGCGATGATACCGCGGAAAGAGTTGAATACAGAGTCGAAAATCAAAGCCTGAAGCGGTGCCTTCTCGTCTCCTACCGGAGCAGGAACACGATTAACAACAGCTTCCAGTATATCTTCTACACCCTCACCGGTCTTACCTGAAGCACGGAGAATATCTTCATGCTTACAACCGATCAGGTCTACAATTTCATCTTCTACCTCTTCAGGCATAGCTGAAGGCATATCTATCTTATTGATTACCGGAATAATCTCCAGGTCGTGTTCGATAGCCATATAGAGGTTTGAAATGGTCTGTGCCTGAACGCCTTGAGTTGCGTCAACAACCAGCAGTGCTCCCTCGCAAGCAGCAATGGAACGGGAAACTTCGTATGAGAAGTCAACATGTCCCGGAGTATCGATAAGATTCAGGATATAGGTCTGTCCATCCTTTGCCTTATATTCCATTTGGATAGCGTGACTCTTGATCGTGATACCACGTTCTCTTTCCAAATCCATATCGTCAAGCATCTGTCCTTCAGTAATCTTGATGGTCTGAGTCTTCTCCAGAAGTCGGTCTGCCAAGGTACTTTTACCATGGTCTATATGTGCAATAATGCAGAAATTTCTTATTTTATTTATATTCTCCATATAATTTTCTCTCTTTAGAGTGCAAAGATAGTATTTTTTTTCGTATCTTTGCACAAAATATTGAAAATAATAGAGATTTTTAGATAAAATATAGAAAAATCATGAAGAAAAAGTTGATTTACATCGGTATTTTTGCTTCTTTGCTCGTTTCTTGTACAGAAAGTCTGGAGGACAAAGCGGCTCGTGAAGCCAAGGAATATACTGAAAAGTACTGTCCTACTCCATACGTCAACGACGCCAGGACTGACAGTGCTGCATTTGATAAAACCAAGAAGATATATACATACTATATCTCTTTGAGAAACAAGGCAGATAACAAGAAGGCGATTGATGCCAACAAGGATAAACTCCATAAGATTCAGAAGGAAGCCCTGGACAACAACCCTGGCCTGAAGAAATATAAGGAAGAGCATTTCACCTTCCGTTTCGTATATCATTCGGCTAAGAACCCGAAGGAGGTGTTGCTGGATGATACCTTCAAGTATTAGAAAAGACACGGAGTACCAGTAGTAGAAAAGGCACGGATCACACGGATTTATAAATACGCTTTATTTATATAGCGCTATAAATCCGTGTAATCCGTGCCTAAAATACTCTTAATATCCCATTTCCTGCAAAGCTGTCGCCAACTGGTCTGGACAGCTTGTAGGCTTATTGCCACAAGTGATACCCTTCAGTCGGGCGATGACCTCCTTTGCCTTCATGCCTTTAATCAAAGCACAAACGCCCTTGGTATTGCCATCGCAGCCTCCGATGAACTGGGCATCCTGCACATTTCCATCTTCATCTATACTGATGCAGATGTATTTTGAGCAGGTGCCATGAGTCTGATAAGTTACCTTCTGCAACTTATCCTGTTTGTCTTGCTGCAACATAATGCTTATTCTGCGTCTGCAGGAATTTCTGGCTTCATGTTGGTATATACAGTCTGAACATCGTCAAACTCTTCCAACTTCTCAACCATCTTGTCGATAGTTTCGCGCTCCTCAGGAGTTACATCCTTCAAATCATTAGGGATGTAAGTGAACTCAGCACCAGTTACCTCGAAACCCTCAGCCTCCAGATGCTTCTGAATCTCGCCGAAGCTTGTAGGAGCACCATAGATTGTGATTTCGTTGTTCTCCTCATCCTCATCAAACTCATCTTCTACGCCGTAGTCGATCAGGTCGAGAATCATCTCATCCATATCCAGACCTTCCTTCTTCTTGAATGTGAACACAGCCTTGTGGTCGAAGAGGAAAGACAGAGAACCTGTTGTACCCAAGTTTCCGCTGAACTTGTTGAAGATAGAACGAACGTCAGCAACAGTACGTGTAGTGTTGTCTGTCAGAGTATCAACGAAGACAGCCACTCCGTGAGGGCCATATCCTTCGTATGTTACTTCCTTGTAATCGCTGGTATCCTTGCCACAAGCGTTCTTGATGGCACGAGCGATGTTATCCTTAGGCATGTTCTCACGCTTACAGTTAGCGATGATAGCACGCAATGATGGGTTGTTCTCTGGTTCTGGACCGCCTGCCTTCACAGCAATAGCAATCTGCTTACCCAACTTAGTAAATGTCTTGGCCATGTGGCCCCATCTTTTCAGCTTTGTAGCTTTACGATATTCAAATGCTCTTCCCATTGGAATAAAATTTTAAATGTTTATCGTTTGTTTATAATATTATCTTATATTCTGCACTGAGCACCTTCTGCATTATCTCAATTCTGCATTGAGCTTGCTTGTAAGGTTGGCTATGAGCTTCTTCATGATAGCATCTATCTGCTTGTCATTCAGAGTCTTCTCCTCATCCTGCAGGATGAAGTTAACGGCATAACTCTTCTTGCCCTCTGGCAAATGCTCACCCTCGTAAACATCGAAGAGAACAACGCTCTTCAGAAGTTTCTTCTCTGTCTGGTGGGCAATCTGCTCAATCTGAGCGAACTCTACATTCTTGTCTACGAGCAATGCAAGGTCGCGGCTCACTGAAGGATACTTGCTGATGTCGGTGTAAGTAAGGTTCACCTTCTTCACTGCCTTCATCAGGTTATCCCAGTGGATATCAGCATAGAATACATCCTGCTCAATATCGAATGCTTTCTTCAACTTCAGGCTCAGGATACCCAGTTCTACCAATACCTTTCCGGCACGGGTCTCGTAATTTACGCCCTTAGAGAAGATGTTATTGTCGCTGTGCTTGATAACCACGTTGTTCTGTGGCATACCCACACGGCGGAGAACATTCTCTACCACAGCCTTCAGCTCGTAGATGCTGCTCTGCTCATCAGCATGAGCCCAACTGCCCTCTACGCGCTTACCGGTGATGAAGAGTGACATGTGAGCCTCCTGAGAGTAAGCCTTGATAGGACTCTCCTCGCTCCACTTCTCCTTATTATATATATAGGTGTTACCCACCTCGAAGAACTTCAGGTTCTGGCTCTTATGGTTGATGTTGCGAACCACGCTCTCCAAACCACCGAACAGCATCGTCTGGCGCATCACACCGAGATCAGCACTCAATGGGTTCATCACCTTCACGGTTGTCTCGTTAGGATACTTGTTGAGGTCGAAATCGGTATAGTAGCTAGCCTTGCTCAGAGAGTTGTTGAGAATCTCCATGAAGCCCTCGCCTACCAGCTGCTCTGCCACGAGGTTCTGGCTGTGATAAGCCTTGTCCTCATCGCCCTGAACAGTCAGAGAGCTCTTCAACTGGGTTGGAATCTCCACATTATTATATCCGTAGATACGGAGAATATCCTCTACTACGTCGCAAGGACGCTGAACGTCTACACGATAAGCAGGAACCAGGAGGTCGATGCCCTCAGCATCCTCCTTCACAATCTTCATCTCGAGAGATGTGGCAATGTTCTTGATGGTTTCAGCACCAATCTCCTTACCGATGAGGCGATGCGCATACTCATAGTTCAAGCGAACAGGGAAATCCTGCATTGGCTCTGGATATACATCCTTGATCTGCATGGAAATCTTGCCGCCAGCCAACTGCTTGCAGAGGATGGCAGCCTGCTTCAAAGCATAAATCTGTCCGTTTGGATCTACGCCACGCTCAAAACGGTAGCTGGCATCTGTACTCAAACCATGACGGCGAGCACTCTTGCGGATCCATGTAGGATGGAAGTAAGCACTCTCCAAGACTACATCCTTGGTTGTCTCGTAAGTACCAGAACCCTTACCGCCGAAGATACCGGCGATACACATAGGCTCCTCAGCATTACAGATGCTCAGGTCGTGCTCACCCAAGGTATGCTCCTCGCCATCGAGAGTAACAAACTTGGTGCCCTCTGGCTGGGTACGAACAACAATCTTATGACCGGTAACCATGTCTGCATCGAAGCAGTGCAATGGCTGGCCGTATGCCATCATGATGTAGTTGGTGATATCCACGATATTGTTGATAGGGCGCAAGCCGATGATGTTCAGCTTATCCTGCAACCACTTAGGACTTTCCTTCACCTCACAACCGGTGATGCTTACACAGGCATAACGCTTGCAAGCCTCAGTATTCTGGATTTCAACTTCGATAGGAAGATCCTCGTTGTCTACCACAAACTCATCGCAAGTTGGGCGATGCAAGCTTGTCTTGTAGCCATTCTGCTTCAACCAGGCATACAGGTCGCGGGCTACACCCCAGTGACCGAGCGCATCAGCACGGTTGGCTGTGATATCAATCTCGATGAGCCAGTCGCTCTCCAGGTGATAATACTCAGCAGCAGGCTGACCTACCGGAGCATCTTCTGGGAGTACGATGATGCCGTCGTGAGAGGTACCTACACCAATCTCATCCTCAGCACAGATCATACCCAGACTCTCTACACCGCGGAGTTTGCTCTTCTTGATGGTAAAACTCTGGTCGCCATCGTAAAGCACGCAGCCCAAATCAGCCACGACAACCTTCTGACCTGCAGCAACGTTAGGAGCACCACAGACAATCTGCTGAGGTTCGCCCTTACCCAAGTCAACGGTTGTAACATGGAGGTGATCACTATTAGGATGCTCCTCGCATGTCAACACTTTACCAACATAGAGACCTTTCAGTCCGCCCTTGACAGACTGAACTTCTTCCAAAGCGTCAACTTCGAGTCCGCAAGAGGTCAACGCGTCCGCAGTCTCCTGTGGTGTCAAATCGAAATCGACGTATTCTTTAAGCCATTTGTATGAAACGTTCATTATAATGATTTTTTATTTTATTTCTATTTTGAAAAACCCGAAGAAGCATCAATCGGGCTATGCATGTTCTAAAACTCTGCAAAAATACAAAAAAAAATGCATATAAACAAATAACATTCGCCATTTTTGCACTATTTAAAATAAATACATGCAAAAATGGCGAATGCCTTGGTTTTTATTCGAAAACTTCGTCGATGCTGCCACCTCCTACTTCCTCAAAGTCATCCTGTTCGGCTGCCTTGCGGGAACAAGGATCGTAGTCTTCCGGCAAATCGAACTTGATAGCAGGACTGATACCCAGCGACGGGTCGGCATAAACCTTCTTCATGAATATCGCCCAGATAGGCAAAGCCATGGTAGCACCCTGACCCATACTCATGGAATCGAAGTGGATATCACGCTCCTCACCACCTACCCAGCAGCCACTTACGAGTTGTGGAGTAAAGCCGATAAACCAACCGTCGCTGTTGTTATTGGTAGTACCGGTCTTGGCGCCAATCTGTCCTTCCAGGTTATAACGGTAGCGCAGTCTTCCTGCCGTACCATTATCCACAACGCCCATCAGCATGGTAAGCATCTTCATGGCATTATCGGCACTGATCACCTCGTTCATACGTGGCTGGAAGGTAGCAATCGTATTACCTTCATTATCCTCGATACGGCTCACAAACATTGGAGCCGTACGGATGCCGTGGTTGGCAAATACGGTATAAGCGCTCACCATCTCGCTGACACTTACCTCACATGGTCCCAGACAGAGACTCATGGATGCATGGATATCAGGACTGTTGATGCCGAAGTCGCGCAACATCTGTACGAACTGCTGCGGATTGAGCTTACTCATCAGATAAGCACTCACCCAGTTGCTACTCTGCGCCAATCCCCAACTCAGCGGTACCATCTGTCCGGCACGTGAATGGTTGGCATTGCGAGGTGTCCACGGACGACCTGCCACCATATAGGTCCGCTGACGGTTAGGCGCCAGATCGCAAGGCTGGAAGCCGTTAGACATCGCCAGACTGTAAAGGAATGGCTTGATGGTAGAACCCACCTGCCGGCGTCCCAGACTCACCATATCATACATGAAATGAGTATAATCCAATCCACCCACATACGCCTTCACAGCACCCGTCTTAGGATCCATGCTCATAAAACCGCTACGCAGAAAACTCTTGTAATAACGGATAGAATCGAGCGGACTCATCAGCGTATCAATATCACCATGATAGGTAAATACGGTCATCTCCTGCTTCTTGCGGAATGCCGCCTTGATTTCATCCTCAGAATATCCCGCAGCCTTCATCGTACGGTAACGCTCACTCTGGGTGATACTGCGGTTCAGTATACTCTTAATCTGTTGCGGTGTCAGCTTATCGCTGTATGGCGAGCTTGGTTTGCGGGCTATCTCTGCACTGAAGCGAGGCTGCAGATAGCGGGCTACATGCTGATACATAGCCTCTTCCGCATACTGCTGCATACGGCTATCGATAGTTGTAAACACCTTCAGTCCATCACTGTATACATTATATGGCGAACCATCCTTCTTATAGTTCTTGTTGCACCATCCATAGAGCGGATCATTCTCCCACTGGATAGAATCCACCACAAACTGGGCACGGTTCCAAGAAGGATAATCACTACGCTCCGGACGCTTAGCCATCATATACTGGCGAAGGAACTCACGCAGATAAGTAGCCGAACCATCCTTATGGTCGGTACGGTGGAAATTGAGTGTCAGCGGCTCAGCAGCATACTGGCTATACTCGCTCCGGCTCAGATATCCCGCCTTCACCATCTGCGAAAGAACCACATTTCTGCGCTCTCTCGCTCTCTCCGGATAGCGAACCGGATTGAAGAGCGACGGATTCTTGCACAGTCCGATGAGCGTTGCCGACTCACAGAGGGTCAGATTCTTCGGTTCCTTATTAAAATAGGTATTGGCCGCCGTCTTGATTCCTACAGCATTGTGCAGGAAATCGAAGTAATTGAGATAGAGAGCCAGAATCTCCTCTTTGGTATAATAGCGTTCCAGCTTCACCGCAATCACCCACTCTATCGGCTTCTGCAACAATCGTTCCATCGTACTGCCTGCCTTCTCAGAATAAAGCTGCTTGGCGAGCTGCTGCGTGATGGTACTTCCACCACCCGCATTAGTCTGTCCCAGGATACCACGCTTGACGATGGCACGTCCCAGTGCACGGAAGTCGATACCCGAATGTTCATAGAATCGCTCATCCTCAGTAGCCACCAGTGCCTTTATTAAATAAGGTGACATTTTCTTGTAAGGAATCACGATACGGTTCTCCTTGTTCAGGTTCCACGTACCAAGCACCTTGCCATCGGCAGAGTAAACCTGGGTGGCAAATCTGTTGATAGGATTCTGCAGATCCTCGATGTCGGGCATGTAGCCAATCATTCCAAACCAGATGGCAACAAAGGCAAGAATTACCATGAGTATTCCAGTGCCGAAAACAGCCCATAAAATATGTATAAATCGCTTTCTCATCACTATTTCTTTAAATATTTGTGCAAAATTACATAAAAGTTTTGACTTATCGCACATAAATCAGATTTTTTATGTAACTTTGTGGGCGATTTTAGAACATTCAATCAAATTTCAAATGGAAAAACATAATTTTGTGACCATTGCAGACCTTTCCAAGGAGAAAATCATGTACCTCCTGGAAATGGCGCAAGAGTTCGAAAAGCACCCGAACAGGGAGTTGTTGAAGGGAAAGGTCGTAGCGACCCTTTTCTTCGAGCCATCTACTCGTACCCAACTCAGTTTCCAAACCGCTGCCAACCGTCTTGGTGCCCGTGTCATTGGTTTCTCTGATGCCAAGACATCCAGTACCACCAAGGGTGAGACCCTCAAGGATACCATCCTGATGGTAAGCAACTATGCCGATGTAATCGCCATGCGCCATTTCATCGAGGGAGCAGCCCAGTATGCCAGTGAGGTAGCACCAGTGCCTATCGTAAATGCAGGCGACGGCGCTCACATGCATCCTTCACAGTGCCTGCTCGACCTCTACTCTATCTACAAGACCCAGGGTACCCTGGAGAACTTGAACATCTATCTTGTGGGTGACCTCAAATATGGCCGCACCGTTCACTCACTTATCACAGCTATGCGCCACTTCAATCCTACTTTCCATTTCATCGCACCTAAGGAACTCGCCATGCCAGAAGAGTATAAACTCTACTGCAAGGAGCACAACATCAAATATGTTGAGCACGAGGACTTTAACGAAGATGTGATTGCAGGTGCCGACATCCTCTACATGACCCGTGTACAGAAGGAGCGTTTCAGCGACCTGATGGAGTATGAACGCGTAAAGAACGTGTATATCCTTAAGCGCGACATGCTCTGCAAGGCGAAGGAAAACATGAAGATCATGCATCCGCTGCCACGCGTGAACGAGATTGCTTACGATGTAGATGATGATCCACATGCATACTATATCCAGCAGGCTCAGAACGGTCTCTATGCACGTGAGGCTATCTTCTGCCACTGCCTCGGCATTTCGCTCGATGATGTGAAGAACGATAAGACCATTATTGGGTAGTGTTTAGTGATTATTAATTAGTGATTAATTATTAGTGATTAATTATGGCAAACAATAAAAGTCAATTAGTGGTTGCGGCTATCGAGAACGGTACCGTAATCGACCATATACCAGCCGAAAAGACCTATCAGGTAGTAAACCTGCTCCAGTTGGAGAAGATGGAGACTCCTGTTACTATCGGCTACAACCTGCCAAGCAAGAAGATTGGCAAGAAGGGCATCATCAAGGTTGCCAACAAGTATTTTACCGATGAGGAAATCAACCGACTCTCTGTCGTTGCGCCTAACATCGGACTGAGTATCATCAAAGACTACGAAATCGTAGAGAAGAAGACCGTCAAGACTCCTGATACGCTGAAGGGCATCGTAAAGTGCAACAACCCTAAGTGCATCACCAACAACGAGCCTATGCAGACCCTCTTCCATACCGTAGACAAAGTGCTCGGTATCGTACGTTGCCACTACTGCGACAAAGAGCAGCAATTGGGCAAAGTAGAGCTCTGCAAGTAATAAAAACAGGTAGTTTATAACAAAAAGTAAGCAATATCACTCAAAATATTACGATTTATTTGGTAGTTTGAGAGATATTGCTTATTTTTGCATCCGATTTCATTAAACATCAACCATAAAAAGTAAAGGGAAATGGTAAAAGATCAAGAGATTTTCGACTTAATCGAAAGAGAACATCAGCGCCAGCTGAAAGGTATGGAGCTTATCGCTTCTGAGAATTTCGTGAGTGACGAGGTGATGAACGCTATGGGTTCTTACCTTACTAACAAGTATGCCGAGGGACTGCCAGGCAAACGTTATTATGGCGGATGCCAGGTAGTTGACATCGTAGAGAACCTCGCCATCGAGCGTGTAAAGAAGGTGTTCGGTGCTGAGTATGCCAACGTACAGCCTCACTCTGGTGCACAGGCTAACGCTGCTGTTCTGCTTGCCGTATTGAAGCCAGGTGATACCTTCATGGGCTTGAACCTCGACCACGGCGGCCACCTCTCTCATGGTAGCCACGTCAATACATCCGGTATTCTCTACAACCCTATCGGTTACAACCTGAACAAGGAGACTGGCCGTGTAGACTACGACGAGATGGAGAAACTGGCTCTTGAGCACAAACCAAAACTGATTATCGGTGGTGGTAGCGCTTACAGCCGCGAGTGGGATTATGCCCGCATGCGCAAGATTGCCGATGAGGTAGGCGCTCTCCTCATGATCGATATGGCTCACCCTGCAGGTCTGATTGCAGCCGGTCTGCTCGACAACCCATTGAAGTATGCACACATCGTTACTTCTACTACCCACAAGACACTCCGTGGTCCTCGTGGCGGTATCATTCTGATGGGCAAAGATTTTGACAACCCATGGGGTTTGACTACCAAGAAGGGCGAGGTTAAGAAGATGAGCATGCTCTTGAATTCTGCCGTATTCCCAGGTCAGCAGGGTGGTCCGCTGGAGCACGTCATCGCTGCCAAGGCAGTAGCCTTCAATGAGAATCTGCAGCCTTCATGGAAGGAGTATGCTACTCAGGTAAAGAAGAATGCAGCCGTACTCGCAGATGACCTCATCGGTCGCGGATTCGGTATCGTGAGCGGTGGTACAGACAACCATTCTATGCTCGTAGACCTCCGAAGTAAATATCCAGACCTTACAGGTAAAGTAGCTGAGAATGCGCTGGTTGCAGCCGACATCACAGTCAACAAGAACATGGTTCCATTCGACAGCCGTTCTGCCTTCCAGACATCAGGTATCCGCCTGGGTACAGCAGCCATGACCACACGTGGCGCCAAGGAAGATATGATGCATCTCATTGCCGAACTCATCGAGGAGGTTCTGAATGCTCCTGAGGACGAGAAGGTCATTGCCCGCGTTCGCGAAAAGGTGAATGCAACAATGAAGGATTACCCTCTCTTCGCATACTAATCGTTACGGATAAATATAATTACAAACTGCGGGCCTTCCGTCCGCAGTTTTTTGTTTCATTTAATAAAAAATAAAGAAAAGAAAAAAATTATGAAAAAGATGAAAAGCCTACTGCTCATGGCACTTGCGTTGCTCCCTGCGAGCAAAACTTTAGCACAGACCAACGCCCAAGTTTTCTACGACTTTGGCAGTGACCGCAAGTTTGTTACCCTCACACTCGAAATGTTCAAGCAGGACAAATGGGGTAACACCTATTTCTTTGTAGACCACGACTTCAATTACGACAAAATGGACACCAGCAGTCCAAACGTGGCACAGGGTGGAACCTATACTGAGATTTCACGTGCATTGAACTTCTGGCAGAACAGCCCAATGAAGAACTGGAGCCTCCACGTAGAGTATAATGGTGGTATTACCAAGAACTACCCTATCAACAATGCCTGGCTCTTCGGTGTGGAGTATTTCATGCACGACAAGAGTTTCAAGAACACCTTGACACTCCAGGCACTCTACAAGACTATCCGCAAGACCGACCAGAACGTGCCAATGCAGTTTACTGCTGTTTGGGGATGCAAAGACATCTTTGGATTAAAGGGATTGAACTTTAGCGGTTTCGCAGATTTCTGGTGGGAGGACCACAGTTCTTTCCTGGATAAGGATGGCGACCCGAAGCTCGACAAGGATGACAACATCGATTACAAAGCTGAGCACACCGTCTTCACCACAGAGCCACAGCTCTGGTACAACGTAGGTCAGCACTTCGGCTGCGAGAACCTGAGCGTAGGTAGCGAGGTAGAAATCAGCCACAACTTCGGCAGCAATGCCGGCTGGATGGTTCGCCCTTGCCTCGGTGTAAAGTGGGAATTCTAATTACGAATTTCTTAGCTGCGGAAAATTTTCAAAATGATTTTTTGAAAATTTTCCGCACTAATTCTTAACCACTTTATATTCTGTTTTTCAACAACTTACGTTACTTTCTTACTGTCAATCCGCCATCAGAAATTCCTCCGATTCCGCCTTTTTTCTTATTGTACTGACGAGTTACACCGCTCAAGTTAACCCCGCCAACACCTTCAGAAGTAGCGTTTACACTCTGGCAGTCAACCTTGGCTTTCACGCTGCCCACGCCGTCGTTCTTGATAATCAGACTGCCGCCCTTAAACATTCCCAGATTAACAGAGCCTACGCCCTCATTATCCAGTTTCACACTTCCCATCTCAATCTTAGAGATTTTCACCGAGCCTACGCCTTCGTTATCAATGTTCATATCATCTCCAGCCACATCATCGATATTTACCGAGCCAACCCCCTCGTTGGTTATCTCCAGTTTGTTGGCAAGAACCTTCCCAATCTTGACAGAGCCTACACCCTCGTTATCGATTTTCAGGCGGTCGCTATTAATCGTCTTGGCATAGAAAGACCCCACGCCTTCCTGTGCAATCTTCACCAGGTCAGGACTGGTGATATAAATCTTGAGTCTATTCTTTTCAGAGTTACACGCGGCAGGCACCTTGAGCTTTCCGTTGAGTCCGATCTTCACCTCGCCGTCACGATAAACCACCTTGAGTTTCTCCTTGAGCTTCTGTACGAACTCAGCATCCTTGATGGCAGAGTAATCCAATCGAACGCTGCATTCATCGCCATTGTTCTGGGTATAATAAACGCTGGCAATCACATCCACGTCGATCGCCTTGAAAGGCTTCTCGGTCAAATCATCCTGCGTAAAGTTGAGACTTCCCTTCATTTCACTGGCAGAAGATCCCATACTGCAAGAACTCAAGCCCATTGGGGCAAAGAATAAAGCGGCAGCCACCGCCCAAATACCAAATTTCTTCATATTCATTTCTAATTTTATGTTTCTAAATACGTGATATACCGAATACCTTTCTGTTTCGGAATTCTGATGGTTAGACGTAAGAAGATACATAAAGGTTGCAGGATAAGAGAAAAAAAATGCAGAAATAATTTCCTAAAAATTTGGAAGTTACAAATTTTCAGCGTATCTTTGCAAAAGATTGTACGGCGCTCGGCAATTCGAAAGCAAGCTTTCATTGCACTCACTGACATAATCTTTGCAAAAGTATTAATTTAAATGAATCGCGTATGAAACAGGTAGAAGAAAGATACATCAGCTTGCTGACCGACTTCGGTTTCAAGCGAATTTTTGGAACAGCGATGAACAAGGATTTGCTCATTTGCTTCCTCAACAGCTTGTTTAATGGCAAACAGGTTGTGAAGGACGTGTCGTATCTGAACCCAGAGCACGTGGGAGATGTCTATACCGACCGCAAAGCCATCTTCGATGTCTATTGTGAGGGCGAAAACGGCGAGAAGTTCATCGTTGAAATGCAGAATGCCTACCAGACGTATTTCAAGGATCGCGCCCTTTTCTACTCAACCTTTCCTATCCGTGAACAGGCACCAAAGGGGAGTGAATGGGATTTCAGACTCAATCATGTCTATACCGTTGCCCTGCTCAACTTCAGCATGAACGAGGATGCTTTCGACAAGGAGAAAATCCGCCATCATGTGCAGTTATGCGACACAGCTACCCACAAAGTATTTTACGACAAGCTCGAATATATTTATGTAGAGATTTCCAAGTTCAACAAACCCCTGGAAGAACTGGATACGCTCTACGAGAAGTGGCTCTATGCACTGAAGAACCTCTATAAGCTTACCCAGCGTCCTAAAGAGCTGTGCGACAAAGTCTTCGACCGTCTCTTCGAGGAAGCCGAGATAGCCAAGTTCACTCCGCAGGAAATGAGGGAGTACGAAACCAGCAAGATGGCATATCGCGACATCAAGAATTCCGTAGACACCGCCAAGCGTGAAGGTATAGCCGAAGGCATGGAAAAAAGAAGTCTTGAGATTGCCAGAAAGATGCTGGCAAAGGGCATAGATGAAGCGACGGTAAAGGAAATAACCGGGCTGTCGGCGGAACATATACTGCAGCTAAAAGCAGAAATATAGATTACTTACTGAACTTTCGCATGTGGTTCAAGTACGGGCTGAAGGCCCAAAAGCTCCTAGCCCAGGGCAGCGCCCTGGGTATAATAGCAATCAGCAAGGCGCCCTGTAAGGGCAAAAGCTTTGTTATTATACCTGGTACTTGAAAGCTTTTGCCCTTACAGGGCGACAGGCTTGCGTCTTTGATTACCCAGGGCGCTGCCCTGGGCTAGGAGCTTCTGCCCTTTCAGGGCGTGTGGGGCCAACTTGCGAAAATTCAGTAACGGAAAATTTGCAGCAGGCTTTAAAATATTAGAATTATGATTTCAGAAAAAGAATTAAATAGCTATCGGCTGACAAGCATGGAAGAGCCAACAGATGAAATGCTGGCTCAGATTATGCATGAGGCAGCCGAAATATACAACAGAGAAAACGAAGAAGCTTACAGAAGTTATTTTGCCAATATGCAAAAACAGGCTAAAGAACAACGACAAAAATTCAATTTGAACTAATGGAGGCAAAAATACACAAACCCGTTTTAATTGTCATTGCAGGACCTAATGGTTCTGGGAAGACAACAATAACCAGTCGTGTATTACACCACGAATGGCTAGAAGATTCTATTTATATCAACCCAGACAATATTGCACAAAATATGTTTGGCGATTGGAACAATCAAGATGCAGTATTAAAAGCAGCCCAATACTGCCAGGCTCAAAGAGAAGAATGCCTCAACAATAAACATAGTATGATTTTCGAAACAGTAATGTCCACTGCCGAGAAAATTGACTTTATCAAAAGAGCTAAAGAAGCTGGATTTTTTATTCGTCTCTTTTTTGTAGGAACTTCCTCGCCAACAATAAATGCTTCAAGAATTGCTACTAGAGTAATGAAAGGTGGACACGATGTACCGATTACAAAGATTATTTCAAGATATGCCAAATCCATCATCAATTGCGAAATAGCATCCCAATACGCCGACCGCACATACGTATATGACAACTCAAAAGACGGTGTAGAAGCTCAACTTCTTTTCAGAATGACAGAAGGTAAAATATTTAAGGAATACGTGAAGGAGATTCCGGAATGGGCTATAGGCATTGCCAACAAAGAAGAATAGCCTTGAAAGGTTTCTCGCTCAAATCATCCTGCATAAAGTTGAGATTTCCCTTCATTTCACTGGCAGAAGACACATAAAGGTTGCAGGGAAAGAGAAAAAAATACAAAAAAGTGAAGCAGGAAGCTGTTCTCACAGGAACAGCCTCCTGTTCTTACAGAAACAGCCTTCGTTAGTCACTGAAACAGTATTCGTTACTCACTGAAACAGTATTGTTTTCCTGGTTTACTGAACGACCGTAGAGAGTGATAATTTCTTTAACTTTCCTTAACTTCCCCAGATACGAAAGTTCAATCAAATATACGAAACTTCAAGTTTTCTGCGTTAATATTTGTTTAAAAATCAGTCCTTTTTCGATATCGTTAACTTCTTTTATCTGATAATTGTTTAACACAACATAAGACGGGCTGCCCTACCCCACTCGCTTTTCAAAGATTTCAGCGGTAAGAAAAGAGAAAAAATGGGACCCTAAAAAAATGGCACCTCTTTCGGAACCCAAAATAAACGCTTAAAATATGTAAAAACGGGCCAAACTCTTAAAATATGTTTATAAAAAGCGAAAAACACCCTTCACCGCCCTTCACCCGTAACTATTTGACACATAAAACGTTAAATAAAAAGGTGAAGGGTGAAGGTTTGAAAACTCTTTTTTATATATACGCGCGGCAAGGGAAAAAATCCGTTTTTTCATTTTTCTGGCTTTCCGGTTTTTCCAAAAATCCTAAAAAAAGAATATATATATAAGATTTAAAATATACCCTTCACCCTTCACCTCGCCACCACATATCCATCATCGTATTCCCAACATTTGTTTTCCTGGTTTATTCTTCGGAAATATCACACTATCTTTCGGAGATATTTTCGTATTCTTCGGAGATATTCTGCTATCTTTCGGAGATATTCTCATATTCTTCGGAGATATTTTGCTATCTTTCGGAGTAATTTTCGTATTATTGATTTCAGAGATAGTTATCATTCGACAAGTGGAAGAGGCAATTCGTTACTGCCCACCCCAAGCTAACCTCGTGACCATCAGAGCGAAAAATAATAGATTAACTTTATTTAACAAAAAAAACAACTGATTATGGAAAAATTACATTAAATTTGCAGCCGTCTAACAGCTCCACTTGTAAGTGTACGCAAGATGATGGATGATAGTCAAACTACCAAAACAATAGTCAAACTACCAAAAAAAACAACGAGCTGAAGGACAAGAATATAAGTAAATCGTATTAATCAGATTAATCAGAAACAGAAAGTACAATTTAAACTTAAATAGATATGAAAGTATTCAATTCTAAGCTTGCTGCCATCGGTTTGGCAGCATTCGTATTCGCATCATGTAGCGACAACACAAGTGATCCTACAGGCAATCAATCTCCAGCTAAGGTAGATGCCACGACTCTCGACCTCACTAACAGCGGAGAGTCTCTGTTTTCTAGCGTCATCAATTACAAGAACACGACAGCTAACGCTCGCAAGTTCTTCGGCACAAGAGCTGCCAGTGACGCAAATTTCGTAACAGACCTCAACAAGGACGAAGAGAGCACTATACCTGTGCAGCCTGCTACAGCTACTCAGGCTTTAGGTAACGACAACCTGGAAAACGGCATTTTCTACTTAAAGAAATCTGCTGGCAATTGTGACTTTACCAAGAACACTATCAAGAATGCAACTATCTTCGTAAATGGAGGTGCAAAATTGATATATTCTGCAAACACTTTCGAAAATGCAAAAATCGTTGTAAAGCAGGGCGGTTCCCTGATTTTCAAGGGCACTGGTTCAATGATCAAGCAGGGAGTTACTGTCTATAACGAACTTGGTTATGTCAAGACTGAAGACCCTGCAGCAGACATCGTCATCGAAGGTAATCTGTATTCATCTTGGCGAGGTATTACCAGCGGCCTTGATGAAAATGGCAACGCTGTTGAAAAGAAGGAACTCAAGTCCGGTTTAGGACAGCTTACAGCAGACAAGACAAGTCCTACACAGAAAATCACCTTCAAGGCTGGTTCAAAGGCATGTATCATCGGTTCTATCCGTGGTACAGAAGTAAACGTTGAAGAAGGTGCCAATATATACGCATCAGCTCACGTTTGGAATGCTACTACTGTTAACATCAATGGTAACCTGCAAATCGGCGGTTTCCTGAAGACAGCAGATCTGAACCTCAACACAAATGGTTATCTGAAGGCTGGCGACAACAGCGCAATCAAGGTTACCAATATATTGACCATGAATGCCGGTTCACAGATTGATGCCGACTACATCAATGTTACCTTGAACGAAAAGGATACCCACAAGAAGGTAACTAAGGTAGGTGAAGCACAGCTCATCCTGAAGGGTGCCTGCAAGATCAACATTGCGGACAAGGGCGTTATCAATGTTAACAAGCTTATCTCTTATAACGATGCAAAAGGCCAAATCAGCCTGGAAAAAGCTGGCGGTTTAGCTATTGTTAAGGCAGACGAGTTCCACAACGATGGTGCAGAAAACATCCAGGCATTCGATACTCCTGCAGAAGGTGCTACCTTCCTGTTCCAGTTCACAAAATGCTTTAATGGCGAGAACCAGATTCCTACAGCAGAGGATCTTGACATCGCAGCATCATACCTCGATTACGACAAGGCTACCTCTGGCAAATTAGTTGAGCTGAAGGATGCCGATAACGAGCATTACGGTTATGAGTTAACAGCAACAACAGAAAGTTTGAGCATCAAGCCAAAACTGGATTTGTTCTCTGCAGCTGGAGTTAAAGAGAATACCCTCTCTGCAACATCTATCCAGGCTGCTAACGACAAGTTGTATGTTACATACCACACCCAGGGCAATGACAAAAACCATATGGGTGGCGGATTGGAAGTAGCTCATATCGACGGCAAATCACTTATTCTCGACGAAGCAGTAACAGCTCAGGGAGGATTGGATGTAAACTATGGTATGATTGACGGCAGCCGCTTCTATGTTGCTGCAACAACCTACAAAGAAGGTGCATTCTTGGGCTATGTGGAACTGGCAAATGGATTGATGGGTAAGAGTAAACTCGTTACCTACCCTATTGATAAGACAAATCCAAACAATGGCATTGATGCCAATAGTGTAGTCAAGTATAAAGACAACTTCGTTTTGGCAACAAACAAGGGTTATCAGGTTTACAACTCAACATTCACCCTGCGTACTCCACACCTCACAACAAATGACGTGAAGTTCGTAGCTGTTGGCAATGACAAGCTCTATGGTTTGGAGGCAAATGGTACAACTACTGGTACTGTCAACATCTTCGACAACATTAATCTGGAAAATCCACAGAGCTATACCACAGAAGGTAAAGTGGGTGTTGTTGATGGTAAAAACACCATCGCTGTAGATGGTACAAACCTTTACGTATGCCAGGGTGACGGCGGACTTGTTCGCTACGATGCAAATGGCCATGGTACAGTATTATTCGATGCTCCTGTAGGCGAAAGCAACAAGATTATCGGTCGCGTAAACGGTGTTGCTGTAGATTCAAAATACATCTATGTAGCATGTGGTGGTTACGGTCTCGTAGTATTGGACAAGACCAAGGCTAAGGGTGAGAATGTTGTTGCCCGTCGCCGTGCCTTCTATGATGGCAAGGAGAGCTACAACTCAGCTAACTACGTAACCTTATATAATGGTTACATCTGTGTAGCTTACGGTCGCAGCCGTGTTCAGATCTTCAAGTTGGTAAATACAAAGTAATCAACTAAATAATTCTTTTCTCCCACACTCACCAAAAGAGTGTGGGAGAATTAAATCTTTAAGAGCTAGGAATATAGCCAAAAAAGATCAAAACTTTTAATACCAAAACGACAAAAGAAAGATTAACATGAAACATCATTTTACAAAACTTGTTACTTTCTCTTTCGCAGCAATGCTCCTGGCATCTTGTAGCGATTCTAATGACAACCCTTTAGTTCCAAACCCTGGTGAAGTCACAAAAAACATAATAGGTGAAGAAGTGACATCCATCACCGACCCTCAGGAATTAGCAGGTAGCGTTATCAACTACAAAGCGAAAGCAGCAACAAGAGCTGCTGGCGCAACTACAGCCAACCTAAGCGACGTCTACGGAATGCCTAGCTTGCCTAGCCATGACGGAGCTATCGAAATCAAGAATAACGATGGATGTAAGGGACTGGATGGTTCCAAGACCTACATCATCAAGAAAGGCACAAAAATAAGCAGCGAGCTCAACCTGAATGGAGCCACCCTGTTTATCGAAGGCGAACTGTCCACAAAAAATATATGGGGATGTTCTACCTGGGTCAACGGTGCTAACAAAAAAGGAAAAATCTACATCCTCGAAGGAGGAACATTACATATAGACAACAATAATACTGCACTCTTCCAGAATTCAGGAATTTATTGCTACAATTATGGTGGAACTCTGAAAAAAGAGGGCACCAACATGTATCTGGAAAAAGGGGATGCCTACTTTACTACCGGAAACATTGAAGTAAAAAATGAACTGAAAGTTCAAGGATTGCTTTATGTGGGCGGCGATGCCAACGTAGGTAAACTAGCAACTGAGTCTGATGCCAAAATCAATATTCAAGGCGATTTGCTTGGTACAGAAAACCAGGATATACAGATAGACGGCTGCATCATGAACATCAACGGAAAGGCAAAAGCCAACAAGCTGACCATTCAAGGTTCAGCTCCAAAGCTTTATGCTTGCTCCTTTGAAGTTACAGACAAGACAGTCCTCAATTCAAATGGAGCAGAGTTACACATCAACAATCTGAAGACAGGAGCTATCGACCAGTGTGCAGGAAGTACTATTTATCTGGTAAACAACAGCGTTATCGACTGCAAGGGTACTTACACCAACGAAAACAATGGTCACAATCAATATTATCCAGCCGGTGAGAGTAAAGTCATTCTTCAAGGAGATAATGCAAATGCCATCTTCCGAGCAGCAGAAGTAAAATACAATGGAAGTAACGATCAAGGAAATATCCTCATTGCTCCGGGAACCTACGCATATTTCTCAACCTGCTATATCTTCAGAACAAGCGGAAGCGGAGGCGTTATCTACATGGATTGCGATAAGTTTACCAACAACGGTAACTCGGCAACATATACATACGCTCCAGGTCTTTCAGACTGTACGAAGAGATATGATATGTATAATGACCCAGTTGTCCCAACATCATGTGACGGAACAACACCAGATCCAACTCCTACTCCACCAGAACCGGGCAAGAAGATTGATGTGATTACGGTTATAGATTATACAAATCATACACACGATATCTCTGCTACATGTATTCAGCCATACAATGACAAACTATACATGTCGTACCACACCAACGAAGAGAACCAGAAAGATCCAAACAAGAAGACTGGCGGTTGTATTGAAGTGTTTAAAACAGAAAACAACCAGACAACCATGTTGCAATATCTGCAGGATAAGAAGGAACTCTACGACTTCAACCACCTCATGGTAGACGGCAAAGACGCAACAAAATACGTTTATATTGCAGGTCACTCAACCAATGGTGGTATGATGGGTAGAATTGCATTAGATAGCAACGGACTTCTCAACACAGAAGTAAAGGACATCGATGAGACTACCACGTTGAACCCTCTCACCATCGTAGATTGGGAACATGAAGGTTTGGAAAAATCTGACGAGAAATGCATCGTAAGAGACGGAAACAAACTGATGGTGGCATCTACCAGGGGATACGGAGTATATGATGCAAACACGCTGGATTTAATCGGCAAGAAAGAAACGCCAGGCAAGGCTAAGCACATCGCACTGAACAACCAGTATATTGTTACACTCCACTACAACAACGAAGTAGGAAGTGACGATGAGGCTGTAAGTGGTACAATACAGGTCTTCCCGTTAGGTGCCGACATTCTTACAGCAACACCAGCAAAAACCATCAACGTAAGCAGCATAGCTCCTAACGACGGTAAGAACACTATAGCTATCGATGGTAACCACATCTACGTTTGCCGAAGTGCCAAGGGATTGTCTTGCTACGATCTTACCACAGGCAAAGAAGTGTGGAACTGGGGAGCTCCGCTCACTGCTAACACCAAGGTTCCACAGGGATATGCAAATGGTGTAACATACGATGCCAATTACATCTACCTGGCTTGCGGAAGTTATGGACTGGTAGTTCTTGACAAGAACAAAATGGAAAACGGCAAACCTGTAAAGGTTGTCAAGAAGAGAGCAGAAGCAGGAATGTCTGCCAACTATGTCACACTGGATGGAGGTTATATCTATGTGGCATACGGTAAGAGCCGACTCCGTGTCATGAAGCTCATTGATGGTGCCGCATCTGGAAATAATACCAATTATGGCACAAAGTAAGTGATTTATCAAATATAAGAAACACGAGATGAATGCAGCTGCAACAGCTCGCAGCTGCATTCATCGTGTTTAATAACTCATTATGAAGCGAAAAATAATACTATACTCAACTACAGTTCTGCTCCTTCTCATGGCAGCACAAAGTGCTATGGCTCAGACGAAAGGCAAAAAGCCGAATAGTTTCAGCCCTAAGATGCTCGTATATGAGAACCTGAAGAACAATAATGTACTGAGACACTTCAAAGAACGCTTCGCTCAACTCGACACCCTACTCAATAACCCAATATGGGTAAAATCACCGGTCATCGAACTGGGACTCAACAAACAACATACAGCGGACATCAAAAAGACTGATTCCCTGTACTGGGCGAAGACGGCACACGAACAACTCGCCCTCAACCGACAAAACGGTCTGGAAGTGACCGGACAGGTTTATGCCCGACCTGACGCGTACTTCGATTCTGATGAAGACGACGCAAAAGAGGTATCAAAATATAAGATGAAGGTTCAAGCCGAACTGGGTTGGAACATCATCAACTCGAAGTTCTACCAAGGCAAGGAGAAAAGAACAAAAATAGCTCTTGCCAATGAACTCGACCGCTTGCAAATAAAAAAGCGCCAAACTGCAGACATCTATGAAAAGGCAGCCGATGAGCTGACCGAACAATATAATTTCTATATCGGTACTGTCATAGCACACAGACTGGACAACCTCGACATCATGAACGAAGCGTACCAGTTTATGCTGGAAAAAGACCGAATCAGCAACGACAAGATGCTGAAAGTGATGAACGAAAAGCTGGAGGCTGAATATGACATCTCCGTGCTCTGCACGGACAGAGATATCACCAACAAGCTTATCTACCGCATCAAACCAACCAAGATTGTGGTAGACACCACAGCCCTCTGGAACCATCTGAACCAGGAAAGTCTGGATGCACGCATCATGATGGTGAAAGAACAGATTGCTGACAACGACAGCAAGCTGACCAACTATTTAAGCACTACCCGACTCACACCATTCGCAAGATGGTCGAGCTACTGGCAGAGCAACAACAAAATTTCGAACAATGCCGACGTGGGCGTGAGATTCACCATTCCTATATGGAACGAAACGCCACGCAAACGACAGGCACTGGAGACCCAGAAGGAAATCATACGCAGCAGCCGCGGTACCGATGTGAAGGAAATAAAACAGTCGGTAGGCATCCTGCTCAAGAAGATAGACAACCTGAACAAGGCTATAGCCACCGAGGCTTTCCATATAGATCAGACCGGCAAATATATCGAAATGCGGCGGTTTGCCTACCTGAACCAGAAGCAGGGATACAACTATCTGATGCGTATGGACGAATATACGGGACTCCTGGAAAGTATGGAGCGTATGTACAAACTGATGCAGAACCGGGCCCTCGCTATCATCAATATAGAGAAAGCCGTGAGCATCTATGACAACAACAACATCTTCAAAGAAATAGAACTTTGAATGCAAGGAAACTAGAATATGAATGAATTCCAATATAATGGCACGCCACAAGAACAGGCGATGGCAGACTTGCTGAAGTCGCAGGGTCACCGCCTTGCCAGACAGCAGATTGTCTTTGCCCTGATCTTCCTGCTGGTTATCGTGCTTGCCGCATACTATATTGTCACTCGTATGATATGGGCAACCTTCGACGGTTATATAACCCTCGATGAAAACCGTATCAGTGCCGTTGACGACATCTATATCCTTAAGGTGAACAAAGAAATGGGTGAAGTGGTACATAAGGGAGATACGCTCTACTCTTATGTACTGCTAGGTAATATTGTGAACCAATACGACCCGAACATCCTGCCTTCTGCCGTAAAGGAAACTCACGACATGGAGGTACAGGCTAAACTCGCACAGCAGGAGATTCCGGTGCTGCGTACCCGACTTGCCGAACTGAGAAAACAGAAAGCCTCTGAAAGTTCGGACATCTACTACGGTCTTACCGACAACACCAAGCGAAATGCACTGGATGCCGAGATTGCCGAGGTAGAAGAGGAACTGAGAAAGCAGGCTAACAAGGTGGAAATCTACGCACAGGCTAAGAACACCACCTATAACTTCATGAGCCACAGAGGAGCCGGCACCACAAATGCTGCCATACCTTACTCCAACACTAGCATCTACAACCCAAGTCTGGTACACTACTGCTGTGCACCAGCCGATGCTTACATCACAAAAATCAATGTGAGCGACAAGACACTGGTATTCAAAAGCGAGGAGGTGATGGTTATCCAGCACACCGACTATGCAGACTGTCATCTGGGCGTAATCGCATACGTACCCAACGACATGGTGAAGTATATGGAAAGCCCTGACGATGCCGACATCATCATCAACAAAGACCTGGAACTGCAGGCTAAGTTGCAGATGGTAGGTCTGAGAGTAGAGGAAATACCAAAGCATCTGCAGAGTAACTTCTCGCATGATGCCAACGCAGTGGTTGCCGTCTTCACCCTGAACCCGAACCAGAGAGTACCGGCATGGGTAATGAGCAACAGACTGCCGGTAAGAGTAAGAGTGAACAAGATTGATGCCATGCTCGATCCGAAGCCACTGCCGATGTACACCATCCCAGTGGGCAAGAACGAAAACGTGAAGCGAAGCAACATGATTTCGAGCGGCAACAATAATCATCAAGATAAAACGGAATAAAGAATGATTGGACTTAGAAGAAACAAACGTGGAGACATGGTGCTCACCATCGATAGCTATATAGATATCGACTCGACACCGGACATCCAGCCCGACTACTTCGATTGTGTTTACATCAATACGAAGAGTGAGCGTGCGTTCCATGCTATACTGTATGGAGCCAGTCCAATCTTATCGTGGAAATGTAGCTACAAACCGATATTCGTCAATACGGCGGTATCGGGAAAGGAACAGATTATCGACTATATCATCGATGCCTATGTGAGCGACATGAGCAATGAGAAGGTATACGAGATTATTGACAGAATCAAGATGGCAAGACAGAAGTTTGGTGTAAAAAGCGAAACAAGCCGTCCTACACAGCCTAACCAGCTCTTTGCCAATATTCTGAGATTTCTGCTCTCAAGAGACCAGCGAATCATGGGACACCGACTGCTGGAGAAATCGTCTTTGGGATATATCAACCCTATCTTCGAGCACTACCACAGTATGGGTCTCTTCCATCTCAACGAGATGTTCATGTTCATCGGCTCTATGGTGGAGTACGGTTCACTGCGCATTCACCGCTTCCTGCTCAAGGAACACCTATGCCCTAAGTGTAACCACTCTCACCTGCTCTATACAGAGTGCTGTCCGAAGTGCGGAAGTTCGAACCTGAAGATTCAGAACATCATCCACCACTTCAGCTGCGCCAACGTATCGCCGGAAAGCAGCTATAATGTGGGCGGTATGCTCATCTGTCCGAAGTGTCACAAGAAACTGCGCCACATCGGTGTTGACTATGACAGACCAGCCGTGGTATATACCTGCAACGACTGCGAGAACTCGTTTACCGCGCCTATCACCAAGTCAACCTGCTGCTACTGCCAGAGCACCTATCCGGTAAACGCCCTGGTGCCACGAGACGTTGTGGACTACGAGATAACGGAAGAAGGAATCAGAGCACTGACCAACGGCAACATCATGTTCAACAACATGGTGAACATCTATGATAACTTCATGGAATATTACCTGCTGATAAACCGACTGCGACGCCAGCTGATGGAAACCTACCGCAAGGATGAACTCTCGGTCATGGTAGGCAAGATATGGATTATAGATGATAACAAGGATACCGTAAAGATAAAGGAAAGCATACTGGGCAAGCTCTGTAGAATCTTCTCCAATCACAAGGTGTCTTACAACAACAATATCTTCTACGTATCCTCTACCCTCTATGAGCAGGGAGAAACGGTGGAAGAGGCCCAGCAGAAATTGAGCAAGGAGATGTCGGTAGCCATCAGAAAGCTGGCCAACTCAATAGAACCGGACGAGATTATCTGCAGCATGCTGGAAACCAAGACGAAGACCATCGCCAACAACTATGACGAGTTCTTCAACAAACTGCAATATGTGGATATGACTCCAGACGACTACTGCCGCTACTCAGAGGAACCTCTGCTGAAGGAAGAAGAGAAAAAGGTGCAGCCGCAGGAAGAGTTGCTCGACACGGAGCCGAAGGAAGATGAAAACGACAAGATACAGAAGCGCATCGTGCTCTACAAGAAACTCGTTGCCATCCTTGTCACCATCGCAGGTATACTCATACTTATGGTACTCTTAGCACTTACCGTGCTGAGATAAGCCATCAAGAAGAAAGGGAAAAGCGTATGTTTAGCATAGCAGAACATCTGAACGATTTCTTCGACTGGATCAGCACGCTATCGTTTAGCAGTATCGTGAAAACCTACTGGTTCCTCTTCTTCATCGAGATGCCAAGATATTATATCCTGGAATATCTCGTAATCGGAAACCGACTGATGAAGAGAAACCAGATAGATAAAGAGAAAGAATATGCCAAATTCTTCCTGTACCGCGAGAATCCACTCGTAAGTATCCTCGTACCGGGAAAGAACGAAGGCAAACATATATTCAAAATGGTGAACTCGCTGGCTGAGCAAACCTACCGCAACTACGAAATCATCGTGGTAGACGATGGTAGCGACGACGACACCAAACTGATTTGCAACGACCTCTACCGGGCCGGGTATATCACCCACTACCTGAGATTGGATACAAGAGGCGGTAAAGCTGCCGCCAGCAACTATGGAGCCCAGATGGCAAGAGGCAAATACATCGTATGTCTGGATGCCGACTCTTCGCTCGACCGTGATGCACTGGAGAAGATTCTACTCCCCTTCTACATCGACGGAATGGTAAAGGGCGTAGGCGGATGCGTGAAAGTGCGCAACTACAAGGAAACCATCTGCTCATCGCTGCAGGCTTTCGAATACCTGAAGCGAATACAGGTGGGACGTATCGTAACCAGCGAACTGGGTATCTACCACATCATCTCGGGAGCATTCGGAGCCTTCGAAAGAAAGACGCTGAAAGAAATAGGCTACTGGGATATCGGACCGGGACTGGATGGTGACCTGACACAGAAGCTCCGCAAAGCCGGATATAAAGTGAAATTTGCCGAAGATGCCATCTGCATGACCAATGTACCTACCAAATGGTACAAGCTGTATCATCAGCGCATCAGATGGTCGCGCTCGCTCGTGAGATTCCGTCTACGCAAGCATGCCGACATTCTGTTGCCTACAAAGAACTGGAGTATCCTTAACTGGTTATCTAATATGGAGAGTGTAGTTTTCGACTGCTTCCTCAATTTTCTGTGGTTGTGGTACATCATCAAGCTCGCCATCACGTTTAACACGCACATCGTAGAAGTGTTGGCACTGGGCTACTTCATCAGAGTATGCTTCTCGCAGCTTGCCTTCATCCTGGTGCTGATGGTTTCAGAAAGAAAGAAAGATGTGTGGTTCCTCTACAGATATCTGCCACTGATGTCGCCTTATACAGGTTATTTCCTGCGTATCGCCCGTCTGTCGGCTCATCTGCAAGAGATCTTCTTCCGACGTTCTTACAAGGACGCCTGGAATCCGGAGAAGACTTCACGCTATGCTCAGCTTGAAGGAATCTAAAAGAACCAAGTTACTTGCTGTAACGCACACACAGCAGGGAGCTCCCAATAAAAGAAATAACATTATAAAACATAAACAGAATATAGTATATGATAAACAAGTCTTTTGAGTTTAAGATTGGAGTAATAGGATTGGGATATGTTGGTACTCCACTGGCATGCTTATTCTCAAAGAAATACGATACATGGGGTTATGACATCAAAGCTGAGAAGGTAGCCAAGTTAGCCAAAAGCGCGATGGAAGACAACAGACCTGTATCCAAAGCTTTGGAACAGGGACTGAAACTGACCAGCAATATTGATGACCTGAAGAAGTGTAATGTGTATATCATCGCTGTACCGACACCGGTGAACAAATCGAACAAGCCAGACATCAGTTGCGTGCGCAATGCTACAGCTGAGGTTGGCAGGATTCTGAAAGAAGGTGATATCGTAGTCTACGAGAGTACCGTTTACCCAGGTCTGACAGAAGAGGTCTGCGCTCCATTACTGGCATCTACATCAGGATTGAAGTTGAACCAGAGTTTCTTTGTAGGCTTCTCGCCAGAGCGCATCAACCCGGGCGATACTGTTCATACCATCGAGAACATCGTGAAGGTTACCAGCGGTTCTACACCCGAAGCAGCAGCTATCATCGACAGTCTCTATGCTTCAGTACTTACCCATGGCACCTACAAGGCGAAGAGTATCAGAATAGCAGAGGCATGTAAACTGATGGAGAACTGCCAGAGAGACGTGCAGATAGCCTTCTTCAATGAGATGGAAAAGATTTTCAACAAGATGAACATCAACATCGAAGACGTAACGGCGGCAGCTAGCACAAAATGGAACTTCGTGCCAGCTACTCCAGGACTCGTTGGCGGCCACTGCATCGCGGTAGACCCATACTACCTGATTAACAAGGCACAGGAGGTTGACGTGGTACCATCGCTGCTCTCTACAGCCCGCGAGGTTAACGAGCAGATGGCGGTATGGATAGCAGAAAAGATAAAGAATGCATCTGAAAGCAGAAAGTTCAAGGCTCCGGAGACTAACGTGCTGATTCTCGGCTTCTCATTCAAGCCAGACAGCGATGATATCAGAAACACAAAAGTAGCCGATCTCTATATCAACCTGGTAGGAGCAGGTTACAAAACCACACTCTACGATCCATTAGTAGATGTAGAGGAAGTAAAAAATGATTATAACATTAAGGTGACAGATGATCCTAAAGTTCTGGAAAAGGAGTACCAGATTGTGGTAATCGGTACCCATCACAAAGTGTTTGACAGTATTGACATGAACAAACTTATCTCGGATAAAGGATTCATGTGCGACATTTATGGCATTCACAAGCCAAGAAGCTAGAGCTTCAAGACCAGATAGAACCTTTATAATAAACCAGTGAAAAATGGAAAAGAACAAAGTGCTAATCGTCGATGATATTTCAGAAAATATTGAAACCATTTCTGAAATGATAAAGGACTTTGACATCGACGTGAAAACTGCAAATGGCGGAAAAGAAGCCATTGAACTGATTGACTCATTCAAGCCGGACGTGATACTGCTCGACTTGATGATGCCAGATGTAACTGGGTGGGATGTAATAGACCATGTACGCTCTAAATACTCGAAAAGTGAAATGGTCATCATCGTGGTTTCCCTGTTAAGCAACAAGGATAATGTGGATGAATGCTACGAGCTTGGAGTAAACGACTACATCACAAAGCCTATCATCAAAGCCCGTCTCACCAGTTCGCTAGACGCTCATCTAAGCAGTCTTGCAAGAGGCTAAAGTGCCTCTTGCAAGATTGCATCTGCATGAGCTATGCGATCACTAGTAGGAGGATCTATGCCTTCCAACGGGTAGGCAACACCTAGTTTCTCATACTTGTAGATACCCATCGTATGATAGGGTAAGACATCTATACGCTCAATATTAGAGAGTGTAGAAAGAAAATCGCGCAACTGATAGAGGTATTCATCCTTGTCGGTAATACCTGGAATCAGGACGTGACGAATCCATACTGGTTTGTGTATCTCGCTTAAATATCGTGCACAATCCAGTATGTTTACATTAGAATGGCGGGTGAGTTTACGATGCTCTTCATCGTTGATATGCTTGATATCAAGAAGAACAGTATCAGTGACAGCCATCAGACGCTCGAATTTATCGAAGAAAGCACCCTCTTTCCTAAATGGTTGCGCTGATGTATCAAGACAGGTATTGATGCCACGCTGATGGGCTTTCTCGAAAAGTTCGAGGAGAAAGTCTATCTGCATCAGGGCTTCTCCACCACTTACAGTAATACCGCCCTTGTCACCCCAATAACTCTTGAATCGCTCTGCCTTATCCAACAGGTCATCGGCACTCCACTCCTCTCCTACTCCCGTCTTCCATGAATCCGGGTTATGGCAGAACTGGCAGCGCATCGGACACCCCTGCAGGAAAATCAAAAACCTGATGCCTGGTCCATCTACAGAACCAAAGCTCTCTATGCTGTGAACAAATCCTTTCATGCGCCGACTTTCTTTTCTTGGTAATTATCCCAAAGAATAAAAGCAAGCCCAGGAACGACTATAAGAGCAGTGACGACACCCAAAAAATCAACTAAATCCATAATTATTTCTTTTTATTTTTAGACTTTATTATAAAATACATTCCTAATGCAACTATCAAGACCATAAAGAAAACGCCCCAAGCATACAACCTAGTTCTATCTATATTATCTTGCATAATTCCTGCAAAAATGACACCACCAAGAATGAGCTTGACAACATCAAAACAGAATTTGTAACCCTCTTCATAAAGGGCTTTCTTTTGTTCATTATTTAGTTTCATACCGCAAAGATAGCACTTTTTTCAATACCAAGTTTAAATTTGCAGTTAAATAAGCTAAAATGCCCGCTAAATATCCTCGGAAAGAAAATCTAGCGGGCAATATTTATTCTTCTAATTGATTAGAGTCTCTCGTGAGCCTGACGAGCGATTACGTCGAGCTGCTGCTCACGTGTCAAGTCGATGAACTTAACAGCGTAACCACTTACACGGATGGTGAAGTTCTGGTACTCTTCCTTCTCTGGGTGCTCCATCGCATCCTTGAGCTTGTCGATACCGAATACGTTCACGTTCAGGTGGTGAGAACCCTGGTTGAAGTAACCATCCAATACACCTACCAATGTCTGGGCACGCTCCTCATCGTTATGACCGAGAGCACCTGGGCTGATGGTCTGAGTATTAGAGATACCATCGAGAGCATACTCGTATGGCAACTTAGCTACTGAGTTCAATGAAGCCAAAAGACCGTTCTTCTCTGCACCGTAAGATGGGTTAGCACCTGGAGCCAAAGGAGCACCGGCTGGACGACCATCAGGCATGTTGCTGGTGTACTTACCATATACTACATTTGATGTGATAGTCAGGATAGATGTAGTAGGCTCAGAATTGCGGTATGTATGATGCTTCTTGATCATGTTCATGAAGGTCTTGAGCAACCATACTGCAATCTCATCAGCACGCTCATCATCGTTACCGTAACGTGGGAAGTCGCCCTCGGTCTTGAAGCTGAGAGGGAAACCGGTCTCATCACGGACGATGTTTACCTTGGCATACTTGATAGCTGAGATAGAGTCAACTACGTGACTGAAACCAGCGATACCTGTAGCGAAGGTACGACGAACATCTGTATCGATGAGCGCCAACTCTGCTGCCTCGTAGAAGTACTTATCGTGCATGTAGTGGATGAGGTTCAATGTCTTCACATAAACGCCAGCCAACCAGTCCATCATATCCATGAAACGTGGCATGAACTCCTCGTATGTCAATACATCACCCTCAACGGCGCGATACTTAGGACCGCACTGCTCGCGTGTCTTTGAATCAACACCGCCAGATACAGCGTAGGTCAAGCACTTAGCCAAGTTGGCACGTGCACCGAAGAACTGCATCTCCTTACCTGTCTGTGTAGCAGATACACAGCAGCAGATGCTATAGTCGTCACCCCAAACTGGACGCATTACGTCATCGTTCTCATACTGGATAGAGCTTGTCTTTACAGAAATCAAAGAAGCGTAGTGCTTGAATGCCTTTGGCAAGCGAGAGCTATAGAGTACAGTCAAGTTTGGCTCTGGTGAAGGACCCATGTTCTCCAATGTATGGAGGAAACGGTAATCGTTCTTGGTAACCATTGAGCGGCCATCCTGACCCATACCACCTACTTCGAGAGTAGCCCAAACTGGGTCGCCGGTGAAGAGCTCGTTGTAAGAAGGAATACGGGCGAACTTAACCATACGGAACTTCATGACCAAGTGGTCGATGAGCTCCTGAGCCTCATCCTCGGTAAGAGTACCCTCGTTCAAGTCGCGCTGGATATAGATATCGAGGAATGTAGAGATACGGCCTACAGACATCGCAGCACCATTCTGAGTCTTCACAGCTCCGAGGTAACCGAAGTACAACCACTGAACAGCCTCACGAGCGTTCTTAGCTGGCTGGCTGATATCGTAGCCATACAACTGAGCCATCTCCTTCAAGCCCTTGAGCGCCTTGATCTGCATAGCAACCTCTTCACGAAGACGGATTACTTCGTCAATCATCTCACGGTCGCCCATGTTAGCGAGGTCGTTCTTCTTCTCCTCGATGAGAAAGTCGATACCATAGAGAGCTACACGACGGTAGTCACCTACGATACGTCCACGACCGTAAGTATCAGGAAGACCGGTAAGAATGTGGTTATGGCGAACGAGCTTCATCTCTGGAGTATAAGCATCGAATACGCCATCATTATGAGTTTTGCAATACTTGTGGAAGATTTCGTGGAGCTTCTCTGATGGCTGATAGCCGTATGTAGTACAAGCCTGCTCCGCCATCTTGATACCACCGTATGGCATGAAGGCACGCTTCAGAGGCTTATCAGTCTGAAGACCTACCACTTTCTCCAAATCCTTGGTACCCTCACCAATATAGGCAGCACCATAAGCTGTCAATCCTGAAACGATTTCTGTTTCCATATCAAGCACACCACCCTTGGCGCGCTCCTCCTTCTGGAGTTCCTTCAACATACCCCAAAGGGTGTTAGTTGCCTGAGTTGGTTCTGCAAGGAACGACTCATCGCCGTCATAACAAGTGTAGTTGTTCTGAATGAAATCACGAAGATTCACTTCACTCTGCCACATGTTTCCTTTGAAACCTCTCCATTCTGTTTTCATCATTTTAATACTTTTTTTTATAAAGTTAATAATTATATATTTTGCACACACTATCTATTTTGAGTTGGTTTTACACCTATTATATATAGTAAAATAAAAAAGCCCGAACACGTTTGTGCCCGGGTTTTTAAGCACCTTTATTTGAAGGTGCGTATATCATGATGTTATCGTTCTTTCCAACAGCATCTGTTTTTCCTATATATCCTAAGTTAATTCCCACTTTTAATTTCATGTCTTTTAAATTCATTATTTGTAATTGTCTTGCAACAGTTTTGCAATGCAGGTGCAAAGTTACGACAATAAAATGAGAAAAGAGAAGAAAACCGAAACTTTCTTCTCTTATCTATGAAAAATCATCATTTATGAGTATCATTCTACTGATTCTCAAAAAAGTGATTGAGATTTTCCATGAATAATCCGAAACACTTGTCATGAATCTGACGTGTCATGGTAACAGGGTTCTCCGCATTCAGGATGGTACCGCTCATTGCCACACCGATGCCCAATTCTGCAAGCGGATCTATATCGTCTGGAGTCAAACCTCCGATGGCTACCATAGGCAGAGAGATTTTATTCTCCCTCATCTGCTCAATAATCTGGCGATAACCTTCTATACCCAACACCGGAGAGAGTTTCTCCTTGGTAGTAGTATAGCGGAACGGACCACAACCGATATAGTCAGCCCCCTGTTCATGCAAACGGCGAATATCATCAAATGTATTGGCTGTTCCTCCGATTATGAATTCATCACCCAGGAGCTTACGTGCCTCATCAACCGGCATATCATTCTTGCCAAGATGTACACCATCTATCTGTAACTTCTTCACCAGTTCTACACGGTCGTCGAGGATAAAGGTTGCACCGGCACCCTCGCAAGCCAACTTTAACTTACGGGCTATAGGCTCAACCTCTTCATCGGTAGCACCTTTCATGCGAAGCTGAACCCAATCACATCCTCCGATAAGTGCCAGATAGGCTCCTTCGAGATAAGAGAAGCGCTCGTTCTGATGCGTGATAAACTGAAAGCTCGTCTGAAAATGAGCTAATGCTAAAGACTTGTTCATACGTACTATAAAATATAAATTCGCTTGCAAAGGTACTACATTCACACGACAAAATCCTACAATTTACCTTTTTTAAACTTCGTCATTTGGAAATGGGGAAAGTTTTCCTTTTTTTTATTTTGTTTTTTTATACTTTCTTATTTTAATATATGAATACTTTTCTGTACCTTTGCACCATAAAACTATTTATTTTATGTTAACAGATATTGAAATAGCTAAATCAGTAAAATTGCGCCCTATCAATGAAGTGGCAGCAGAACTTGGAATTCACGAAGACCAAGTGGAAAACTACGGCCGTTACATCGCTAAGATTACTACGGACAAGATTGACAGAAACAAGTTTAAGAACCATCATCTCATCCTCGTTACCGCTATCAGTCCTACCAAGGCTGGTAATGGCAAGACCACCGTATCCGTGGGTCTCGCCCTGGGTATGCAGAAGATTGGCAAGAAGGCTGTAGTGGCTCTTCGCGAACCATCTTTGGGTCCTTGCTTCGGCATGAAGGGTGGTGCTGCAGGTGGCGGTTACGCCCAGGTTTTGCCTATGGATAAGATTAATCTCCATTTCACTGGCGATTTCCATGCCATTACAGAGGCCAACAACATGATTGCTGCCCTCCTGGATAACTACCGTTTCCAGCACGAGGCAGAGGGATTCAAGTTGAAGAAGATTCTCTGGCGCCGCGTGATGGACGTAAACGACCGTGGTCTCCGCCGCATCATCACCGGTATCGGCGATAAGAACGGCATCGAGACAGAGACAGGCTTCGATATCACTCCTGCTTCTGAAATCATGGCTATCATGTGTTTCGCAACAAGCATCGATGATCTTCGTCGCCGTATCGATAATATCCTCCTGGGCATCACCGAGGACGACAAGCCATTTACCGTAAAGGATATGGGTGTAGGTGGCAGTATCGTAGCTCTCCTTCTCGATGCTTTGAAGCCAAATCTGGTTCAGACAACAGAGGGCACACCAGCATTTGTTCATTGCGGTCCTTTTGCCAACATTGCTCATGGCTGCAATTCCGTCATGGCTACAGCTGCTGCTCTTGAGTATGGCGACTATGCTATTACAGAGGCAGGATTCGGTGCAGATCTCGGTGCAGAGAAATTCTATGACATCAAATGCCGCAAGACAGGTTTGCAACCAGACCTCACTGTTCTCGTTGTTACCCTCCAGGCGTTGAAGATGCATGGTGGTGTAGCTCTGGAAGATATCAAGAAACCAAACATCGCTGGTATGGAAGCCGGTTACTGGAACCTCGACAAGCACGTAAAGAACCTGCAGAGCTTTGGTCAGACTGTAGTGATTGCATTCAATAAGTTTGCAACCGATACAGATGAAGAAATAGAAGTATTGCGCAAGCATTGCGAGGAGATGGGTTGCGGATTCGCAGTAAACAGTGCCTTTGCCGAAGGTGGAAACGGTGCCATTGAACTTGCCAACCTCGTAGTGAAGACCATTGATGAGCGTCCATCAGCCCCTCTCTATTTTGCTTACGATGATAACGATAGCGTTGAGGAGAAGATAGAAAAGGTTGCATTCAATCTTTACGGAGCAGGCAGCGTGACATTGAGCGATTCTGCCAAGGCGATGATTGAAGAGATCAAGAAGCTGGGTGCTGAAAAGTTCCCTATCTGTATTGCCAAGACTCAGTACAGTTTCTCTACCGATGCCAAGGCATACGGTCCTACAGAAGGTTTCGAACTCCACGTTCGCGACATCACCGTAAATATGGGTGCCGAGATGATTGTAGTCATCGCTGGTCCTATCATGCGTATGCCAGGTTTGCCAAAGAGCCCACAGGCTGAGCGCATCGACGTGGTAAATGGTGAGATTACTGGTCTTTCTTAAGCACTACAGATTTCACAGATTCATAAATGAAAAAGCCCAGGGCGTGATGTCCTGGGCTTTTTCATTTATCTCATACTGAATTCACAACCACAATATAACTGATTATAGAATTCATTGATTCTCAAGAGTTCACCTCGGCGATTCTGCAAACCGCCCTTCCGCCAATTCATATCCCACCATTCTACATCAGGATAAGCCTCAACGGCAAGATGACCGGCAGTATCTATCTGCCTGATATTCTTCCAGCGCGAAGATGCCAACGTGGTAGTGAGAAGGTGAAATCCATGCTCCTGCGCATACTTGGCTGCATGAGAGAGACGGAACTGAAAGCAGACAGAACAACGGCTGCCACGCTCGGGCTCATCCTCTAAGCCCGTGATAACAGAAAGCCACTCATGATGATCATACTCATCCTCTACATAAGGTACATTCTGGGCTTCCAGAAATCGTTTCAGTTCATGTTTGCGGACATCATACTCCTGCTGAGGATAGATATTGCTGTTACTGAAATATACAGTAGGCTTCATGCCATTACGAAGCATACATTCTACGATAGCCGCCGAACAAGGTGCACAACAGGCATGCAACAAGACAGCCTGACCTTCAGCCTTGCTTCCATCCGGGAGAGTAAGTTTTACGTATTTATATTGTTCTTCTACAGGAATCTTCATTATTATCAATATTAAATATAAAATTTAAAATGTGAACAGCTACTTCTGATGTGAAGTATTTTCGCCTTGTTTCAAAAAACAAATGGAGTACAATCTCACGACACCCCCCATTTGCCCAAATATATGCGAAAACTAGTGCAAAGGTACAACTTTTATTCGAACCACCAAATTTTTAACACGTTTTTTTCATCACAATGGTTCAAGCGGCTAATATTTAACTATATGTTAACACTTAAACACCAGTTTCGTTATCTTTAAGAACTATAAATCACGTTTCAGCGTGATAACTGTCAGTTCAGGCCATGCGCCTAGGCGGAAAGGGAAAGAACCACCAATACCCGATGATACATAGAGCATCTGCTCACCAATCCGGTAAGCTCCGCCCCACTCTTTGAAAGCCATGCGGGCAGGCGTCCATTTACCTATTTTCAATTGTCCGGCATGCGTATGTCCCGCCAGAGTAAGTTGTATCTTCTTACCAACTACTTCTCTGCGCCAATGGTGAGGATCATGACTCAAGAGGATTTTAAACATATCTGGATTCAACCCCTTCATCGCTTTCTTCAGATTACTGCGATTGGTGAAAGGAGGCTGACCGGGATTCTCTACGCCTATTACAGCGATAGATGCCATACCATGACTCACCACATGATGTTCGTTCATCAGCTGATGCCACCCCAAACTTTCCTGATAACCATAAAGCATACGGCGGTTTCTCTTCAAAGCGCCAATAGAATGATTGTTGCCATATTCACAATAATCATGATTTCCCCAGATAGAATAGATGCCATCTGACGCATGAAGCTGCCCCAGCGTATCCAGATAAGGCTCCACTTCACTGGCTTGGTTATTGACCAGATCGCCCGTAAAGAGAATCATATCGGGTTCTTCATTGTTGGTCGCATCCACCACCTTCTGCACGAAATCATTGCCGGGAGGAAACGAACCGAGATGAAAGTCGGTAATCTGTACCAGACGGTAACCATCAAAATAAGGTGGCAAATCGGGCGAGGTAAAGGTAATATGTTTCAGTTCTAACCGCTTCCAACCCTCTATAAAGCCGAAGGCAAACCACCCCATTACACCCAAAGCTGGAATCAGAGCAAAAAACCAAGGAAGAAATGCATCGAACAGGATGAAGACAACCTTAGGGAATGCCGAGAAAAGTATGGTAGTAAAGAGTACACGGACTGACAACTTATGGAAGAACCCCATCTGCAACCCCACTTCGGCAAGAACAAGTAACAACGAGGGAACCCACCATAAGATGGCTAGCAGCAAAGGCCACTCACTCACCCCGATATGCCAAAGCCAGAAGTCGGGCAGGAATGCCAGAACCGACATGGCTACTATATAGAATATGGATCTTAATATCTTTTTTAATACCTTCTTCATTGTTTTTCTTTATAACTGGGTACAAAGGTACGATAATTCATAGACAATACAAAATAATTTTAAATATATTTTCAATGTTTTGTTATTTGAGAAGATTGCATTATCTTTGCATAGAAAAATTAAATAAAATGGCACGACGACTAAGAAAAAAACGCATAGCAATCATATTGCTTACCTTTACAGCAATCGTAGGATGGACTACACACAGCTGTGTATCTCGCTGTACATCAGCATCAGATAAGAACAAGGCGGCAGATTCGCTCCCTAAGGTTCACATCAACGATTCCATCTCAAATGCCCTGACAGAGGGGAAGGAATATCATGAGATGGACTCGGTAATAGAAAGGTATCTCAAGAGATGGGAAATCAATGGAGCCCAACTCGTCATCACCCGCAACGACTCGCTACTCTATGCCCGCGGATTCGGAATGGCGGATAAGGAGCGAGGCATCAGAATGGAGCCTAACATGCTGATGCGCTTCGCCTCTGTATCGAAACTGATTACAGCCGTAGGTATCATGAAATTGCAGGAGATGAAGAAACTCAAGCTGAACGAGAAGGTGTTTGGCGAAAAGGGAATCCTGCGCGATACCGTTTACAACAACAGTATCAAGGACAAGCGCTATTACGACATCACCGTAGAACAGTTGCTGCGCCATCAGGCAGGTTTCAACAATTATGCCGGCGACCCGGTATCTTCCACCCGCTACATCATGATGCAGAACCATCTCAAAACGCCACCTGATCACCCTACCCTGCTCAAGATTCTCTTGAAGCGCCACTTGGGCTATACTCCTGGCGAAGGCAAATGCTACAGTAATCTGGGCTACATGATTCTCTCCATGATTATAGAAAAGAAGAGCGGAATGAAATATGAAAACTTCATGCAGAAGTATGTGCTCCAGCCTGCCGGATGCTACGACATGCACATTGCCGGCACTTACTTAAAGGACCGCCGCCCTAACGAGACGAAGTACTACATGCACCAGGGCAGCATCCCTGTGTATGAATACAACAACAGTGGACGACTGGTAGAGAAATGCTATGGAGATACCGACCTCCCTCGCCTTTCAGGTGCAGGTGCCTGGTGTGGTTCGACTGCAGAGTTGAGCCGCTTTATTGCCAGCATCGATGGTTTGCCACATGTCAAGGATATCCTCAGCAAGAAGAGCATCGAGTTTATGACGCGCGAGCAAGCCGACCATCAATACTCTATCGGCTGGAACTATACACCAAAGAGCAACAAACCATGGATTCGTACAGGTTCGCTGGCTGGCACATCAGCCATCGTCTTGAAATATCCGGATAACCAATGCTGGATTCTCATCACGAACACATCTACATGGAAAGGCCACGGCTTCTCTAACGATACTATGGCTTTCTTCGAGAAACTGAGAAAGAAATATATGGCAAACATGCCAAAGAAAGACTTGTTCTTATAAAACCAGAAAGAGGGTGAATCATAAGTAAATGATTCACCCTCTTTTTATATTAATGATATGTTGTCTGAAAAGATAATTATACCTTAGAATGTATACTTCAAACCAACCTGGCCACGCCAGCGGCTGTAGTATGAGCTAGGATACTTGAGAGGCATATCTGATGGGTTAGCGAACTGGAATACACCATCACCCTTGTACGTGATAGGAGAAATAATCTCGCTGTTATAACCACTACTGAAGGTGCGGCCCCAATCCTTATTCAAGAGGTTAGCCACGTTCAGGATATCCAAAGTAAGTTCCAAAGCATGTACATACTTACCTGTACGGATGCCAAACTTCTGCCCGAAGTGGAAGTCGAAATGACTCTCGAATGGCAAGTTATCACCATAACGCTCGAAGTACTCACCACGATGATCCTTCACATAACGAGTAGTAGCAAGCCACTGCTTCAAATTAGCACGCTGCTGCTCAGCAGTATAAGCATCAGTACCCAAGAACTGCATTTGGTCTACCTGCGCATCTGTAGGGATGAAAATCAAGTCATTTCCTGGTCCGTTATCTCCGTTGACATCTCCACTATAAACGAGAGAGTAAGGAGAACCGCTCTGACCCTGGTAGATAAGACCTACTGTAGTGGTAAACAACTTGTTGGTTCCCCAGTTGAAGTGATAGAAAGCAGAAGCCTTCACTGTATGAGGCACATTATAACCACTATTAGCCAACTCTGCGTTGTTTGAGAAGCGATAAGTATGAGTATTACGCCAGTTGCTCTGAGCAACAGATGCGGTCATACTGCTTACAGACTCTGAGTGAGTGAATGTATAAGATGCATTCAGATCAAGACCGAACGCAAAGTGCTTAGCTGCAGACAAAGACAGGCTGTAGCTGTAGCCCTTGCTGGTATTATACATTGCATAGATGTTGGTATACGACTTAGCATCTGCCACCTTTGTATAAAGAGGACGGTTATCCCAGTTCATGTAAGAGGTCTGAGACAAGGTCTTACCCGACTCCTCATAAGCCAAGTTCTTGTAATAAACATCATTCAGACTCTTGCTGAAGATACCCTCAGCAGTCCAGTCGATACCCAGGAGATTGAAATCAAAACCAAGGTTAACACGCATAGTCTGAGTAAACTTGAAATCCTTATCAAATACATTGATTTCCTGACTACCCGTAGCCTTCAGATTATTTGCATTCAGAGTCTGCTTGTTAGGATCCATGATGAGCTGCACAGCAGAATTATTTTTTGCAGAGTAAGAAGATGTCTGCACACCAGTATTCGTAAAGTTGTTGCTCAACCAGACGAAAGGAATACGACCAGTGAATACACCGATACCTCCACGAAGGATATATTTGCGGTTCTTCTCAATGTCCCAACGGAAACCTACACGAGGGCTCCACATAGGCGTACTGGAAAGTTTCTGATTGGTCTTGAAACCATATCCCTTAGCTGCTGCCCACTCATTGAATTTAGCATTCTCGGCTGGAGTATCAAAGAACAGAGGCATATCCATACGGAGACCATAGGTGAGCTGGAAGCTGTCTGTCACATCCCACTTGTCCTGTACATAGAAGCCCAGCTGAGCTGCACTAAACTCAGGTGCCCATCGAGGATTACCGGTCACCTCAACATTAGCCTGCTTGAAGTAGAAGTTCTTGATATACTTACCATTACCTCCAAAACCATCGGCTCCACAACCATTATAATAATTCAGGAAATCGTCTGGAGTATCAAAATAATAGCATCCATAGAGATTCTGGATGAAGAGATTAGAGAACTTATAAAGCTCGTTATGTGTACCGAATGTCAGCGTATGATTACCCTTGAACCATGTAAAGTTATCTTCGAGCGTATAGATATCCTGATTCAATCCATTAGCCATAGAAGAATATTCATTACCGATATTCACGGTACCATTTCCTACCTTGTAAATAGTGATAGATGGAGCTGGCTGACCAGAAGTACGCTCTTCACGAACACGAACGTAAGATACACGTGCCTCATTGCTCAGGTTTGGAGAGATGCGGCTCTGCAACTCTGCTGAGAAAGAATGAGTCTTAGATTTGAAATCATACAAGTGGTCTGTAGTATTCAATGTAGCAATACCACCCAGACCAAGCGTCTGCTTGGCATCTACATAGCTCCAACGAACAGAGAACTTATTGAACTCGTTGATATTCCAATCCAACTTCAAACCAGTTTTCTGGCTCTTCACGTTCTTATCCTTATCTGCCCATGAAGTTGCATAATCATAACCCTGACGGTTAGCCAAGTCATAAATCTTAGACATCAAGTCCTTAGCTAAATCCGGATTAAACTTAACATCTGGAGAATCGATGGTATACTGAGTTGGGTACGACTTTTCTGAATTCTCATAGTTTGCGAAGAAGAAGAGTTTGTTCTTGATGATTGGACCACCGAGCGTAAATCCGAACAAAGTTTCCTTCTCATCATCATAAGGCTGAGCATAGGTACCGTCCATATTCTTATAATGACGACCTACCAAATCCTGGTTGTTCCCATAGAAATAGCCACTTCCATGGAATTCATTGGTACCGCTCTTGGTTACCGCGTTGATGGCACCACCGGTAAAACCACCCTGGCGAACATCGAAAGGAGCGATATTTACCTGAATCTGGTCAATAGTCTCCATAGAAACAGGCTGAGAACCTGCCTGACCACCATTACTGCCATTAGCAGTAAGACCGAACACGTCGTTATTCATCACACCATCAATCTGGAATGAATTATAACGGTTGTTCATACCGGCAAATGACATAGAACCAGACTGTCCGTTTGTAGTAAGCTGTGGATTCAGGCGAGCCACGTCCGCAATACTGTGCGAGATAGAAGGCATATCAGCTATCTGCTGAGCATTGATACTCATGGCCGCACCGGTCTTCGTACCATTCAGACCAGCCTTACCCGAAACAACAACCTCCTGAAGCTGCTTGGCATCTTCCTGAAGAGAGCAAGAGAGATTCTGGCTTTCACCCAAGTTCAGACTGACATTGTTGAAAACCTTGTCCTTATATCCGATATAAGAGATACTTACCTTGTAAGGACCACCTGGACGCATACCCTGAATAGTATAGCGACCATCTACATTTGTTACAGCACGATACACAGTACCAGATGGCTGGTGTGTAGCAGTAACTGTAGCCCCAATAACGGTTTCGCCATTGGAAGAAATCTTACCACTAATGCCCGAAGTGGTAATCTGAGCCATTGCCGAAGTCACCACGAAGGCGAGCAAAGCCAGAAGTAGTTGCAATCTTTTCTGCATGTTGTTTAAATTCTTTTGTGAATAAATAAAGAGAGAACCGCGCACCTCGTACCGTGTGCATTCACTCTTATAAACAAATATGTTGCAAATATAAACATTATTTTTGAAACAACAAGCAAAAAACAGAGAAAAATGATAGAATATACCAAAAAGATGCAAATAAACGAAAAAAAAGATGCACTTCCCTCGAGAAAGAGAAGTGCATCGGAATGATATTATACTAATGTATAGTACGATAGTCTACACAGATTCTGATTCCCAGAACTCACCCATTAATTGAAAATGTAACGGATAGAGAACTGGATAGAATAGGTAGAGTTGAAGCTTGTCAAGTTAGTGTAAGTCTTGCTCAATACATTCTTACCATCCTTTTGGAAATTGAAATGAGCAGGAGTTACAACACCTGTGTCCTTATCCTTATACTCAGCAGACCACTTCAAGGCAGAAGTATTCTTAACACTCTTGTAGAGTCCCCAGCTACTATTGAGCAAGTTGGCCAAATTCTTGATATCTACACCAAACTGAAGCGTATTCTTCTGACCACCCACATTGAGATAGAAGTTCTGGTTGAACTTGAAGTCCAACTGATGATGCCAAGGCATAACTGCACCACCACGCTCAGCATATTGTCCCTTGCGGTTCTTCAAGTAAGAATCCTGGTTGATATAATTCCAGAAATCATCACGCTGTGCATCTGCAGTATATGTAACCTCACCTGTCTTGGAATTAGTAACATCCATGAAATTCCAGTCATTGAGAGCCTCACGAGACTCTGGCACATACATCAGGGCATTAGAACCATAATCATTAACAACATTTGTACCCAAGTTATAAGAATAGCGTGTGCAGCTGTAACCATCAGCATAACCGATGTTCATGCCTTCATAAATCAAACCTACCTCAGAACCGAAATGCTTTGCATAATCCTTCTTGTAGGAAGCAGAGATAAGCAAACGGTTAGGAGCCACGTATGTACCATAACCCAACTCCATCTCGTTGTTACCATTTACAGAGTAACGGTTGTTATAGTATGCTGAGTTAACCTGATCGCCCACACCATCACTATAAGATCTAGCCTTTGAATAGGTATAAGATGCAGAGAGGTTCAAACCGAAGGCAAACTTCTTAGCCAAAGATGCAGTAATTGAGTAATAGTATGCTTTATGACCAGCATTGGTAATCATATAAGCATTCTGATACTTATTATCCTTATTGCCACTTGCACTCAATGAGTAGTAGCGACGAGTGTCACCAGGGGCAAGCTTAATGGTTTTTTCGCCTTCATAACAGTAACCCTTGTTGACTACGATAGCAGGATTAAACTCACGGCTATAGATACCCTCCAACGAGAAATCGATGTCGTAAGGTAACTTTACGTCAACAGCCAAAGAAGATTTCCATGTAGCGTTCATCTTCAAATCCTTGTCGATAATGGTTGGATTTTGAGGAGCTGGCGTAGTAGTCAACTGGCTGATTGTAAGCTGTTTCAACTGCTCATCACGAGAAGGGTTGAAAGTAGGTTCACCGAAAGAAGGGTTAGGTCCCTTTTTAGGGTCAGAAACCGTATTATAAAAATATGTGTACTGACCACAACCAGCATTACCAACAGAAGAAACTAACCATACATTAGGCAAACGACCGATAAAATAACCAGTACCACCACGAAGAACGATCTTATGGTTACCAAGGATGTCCCAGTTGAAACCTACACGTGGAGATACAGTCAATGAAGCATCAGGCAACTGATCGGTGGCATAGCTTTGCTCTGATCCATCGTTTTGCTTAAACTTGATGGCAGCAAAAGCCTTGTTGTAATTATTCTTAAGAGCTGGATAGATAGGTAATTCAAAACGTAAGCCACCAGTCAAGCGAAAACGCTCAGAGAAGTTTACCTGATCCTGAATATAAGCAGAGAACTGATTGTATTTCATCTTAGACTTGAACTGGTCACTGCCATCCATTGGGAATGTAATTCCATAAGCTGCAGGCTTACCACCGGCCTTGAAGTCTTCCATAGAACTATATACGTAATAACCAGCACAAGCTTGACCGAATCCATTGGTAATATCATTTACTTCGTATTGAAGACCAGCTGTAATATTTTGTATTCCCGCAGACCAGGAAGCCTCATCGGTAGCAACGAATGTCTTCACTTGACGAAGGTTACCCTCTGTGAATGGGTCTGGACCAAATCCCATATAATAAGCCCCATCCTTCAAGATATCAACCGTAGGGAACATGTCACCCACATATGAACGTGGCTCATCCTGATAAGAGTAAGTCGCACGAAGCACATTGTTTACGCTACCCCACTTTGAGTTCCACTCTGCAGCCAAAGAGGTAAAGTTCTTCTCCTGATAATAACGGGAACTCTCAAAATACAAACCAGAATTAGCTGTACGACCAGACTGGGATTTACCACCAGTGATAGATACGCCATCAGAGTTTCCACCTGGATAAATGTAACTATCTTTTAATGGTGTTGTAGAGCTAGAAGGAGAATTAGAATCCTTATCGTGACTCTTAGAGAAACGGAAGTTCAACTTGTTGTTCTCATTGATGTTCCAGTCGATACGAGCCAGAAACTTATAAGAAGGGGTATCAAGAGAATATCCCTGATAACGACCAGGGTTGTAACCATAGGTCTTATTGAGGAAACTGAGCATATCATCCATATCGCTCTGCAATGGGCGATGAACTGTACCAGATGCTGGAGACCACGCATCTGTAGCATTCACACGAGCTGTACCAGAAGGACCGGCAGAGATGTTGCTCTGATACTCACCATTGGCGAAGAAGAACAACTTATCCTTGATGATAGGACCACCGAAGCTGGCACCCCATGTAGTAGAGTGAGACTGGAGACGATTCAACTCATAATCGCTTACCTTGTTACCACGCAAGTGAGAGTTGGTAGTGTACATATAAGCTGTACCCTTGAAGTCATTGGTACCGCTCTTGGTCACGGCGCTGATAGCACCGCCTGTAAATCCGCTCAAACGAACATCGTATGGAGAAGAAGATACAGAAATCTGATCCAATGCATCGAGAGAGATTGGAGATCCGTTACCAGGCAGGTTACCACCAATACCGAAGGCGTTGTTGAACGCAGCACCATCGACAGTAACGTAAGACTGACGGTAGTTACCACCACCTACAGAGAAACCGCTACCAACGTTGGCACCCTGAGGAGTCAACTTCAAGAGGTCGTTCATGCTACGAGATACGGTAGGAACAGCCTCGATTTGGTCGGCATTGATACTTGTTGTAGCACCAGCACGGTCGGTGCGCATGTTGTTGTTACGATTGGCTACAACTACCACGTCTTCCAACTGAGCTGCATCCTCAGCCAAAGTCTCGTTCAAGACTGTGTTTTGACCAAGAGAAAGAGAAATGCCCTTTACCTGCTTGTTCTTGTAACCCACGTAGGTTACTTCCAGAACATAAGGTCCACCCGGGCGCATACCCTGAATAGAATAACGACCATCCATGTTGGTCACTGCACGATAGACTGTACCAGAAGGTTGGTGAACAGCCTTGATTGTTGCGCCAATGACATCTTCGCCATTAGCTGTAATTTTACCACTAACGCTAGATGTAGTTATCTGCGCCATTGCTGTGGATACCATAAAGGCCAGCAAAGCCACTAATAAATGCAATCTTTTCTGCATACCTTTTATTATATAAAATTATTAAAACTTGGGGATATGCCCCCTCTTATATTGTTATCGTTTGCAAAATTAATAAAAAAATCTCTTTTAATTGTTACAAAAGCATGAAAAAATGTGTTTTATAACATAAAAAAAATCTGCGTTAAGCAAATAACGCAGATTTCCTTTAATTTGTTATTTATAACGGGGGTTTGCTTATAGTTTTTTCGGGGGTAAAAGCGAGGGACTGAGCTTTTATGACAGGCGATTCCATCGCCTGGAACGGAGGCTAGGCGCTCTTACTCCTTTCGCTGCCAGATGCTCATTACCTTGCGACGGATGGCTACGATGTTCAGGATAGATACTATCAGGAACAGGAGCAGACCTAGGGCGATGGCTGGGAGCATGGTGCCCTCGTCGATATCAGGGAAGAGGGTTTCGATGAAGCCCATGTAGTAATCGCGAAGGAAGAAGAGGATGATCCACGCGATGATGAGTACCACGATGTTTAGCGCGATGGTGAGCACCTGATATGGCTTTGCTACATTGTTCGGACTGTAACCTATCAGAAGAAGATTCTCTAACTTAGAAGAGTTCTTCTGTACCAGCAGATAGATGCTGAGCATCAGAATGTAGAAGCTCAAAACGGAGATAACCAAACCGATAATCATCACCATCGATACCATCATGCGGAGGAAATAGGTAGTTTTCTCAGCATCCAGCTTGTCTGTCTCTACCTCATAACCATTATCATCCAGGTATTTAGTGATGTTCTCGTCTCCCGGGTTTCCTACCTCTACGATGAGGCGGTTAGGATCGCTCTTCTGGTTTGGCGCAAATTCCTGATTACTCCAGTCCATGAATGCCTGAGGAACGAGGATGGTGTTGAGTCGCGAAGAGAAACCGATAACCTTTCCCTTGAACTGCTCTTTCTTGCCGCCAGCCTGAATCTGGATATTGAAATCAATCATGCCCATCAGTCCATCGCTGATTTTAGGGAGCGAATGACTCTGGGCGAAACCGAAGTTATACATATTAATATAGGTACGCGGGAGGATGATTGGCACCTCCTGAGTTCCCGGCGTATATTTCCAGTCCTTGAGCGGCACATCAACAAAACCGTCAGGCACACTCTCGAAGAAGAGTTCGCTGTTCAGAACGTTCACGCCGTTTACACCCATCTGGGCATCTACTTTATATTCAGTAGAGGTGAATTTTCCTATCTTCTTTACAAACTTCTGGTCTCCGATTTCATCAATTTCAGAACCCGAGAAGGTATTGGAACGGCCGCTGATGGTATTTCCCATACCTATCTTCTTACTCATGATGAGGTAGTCGGCTTTCATGAAACTGTCTTGCTGAGTGAAGACAGGCAGCACGTCTTTATAAAACTGAAAGCCGAAAAGAACGATGAGCATACCGAAGAGATTGGCGAAGGCAAAGCCCGCAAACTGAGGTATGCTGATATGCTGACGCAATAATTTCCAAACGAGATTCATTTTTTTAATGTTAAGTGTTGAATGTTAAATGTTAAATTACAACTTAAATGTATGCTCGTAGGGCAAGTCCATGTGTTTACCTATACTGGTTACGATGACGCCAGCCCCCTGCTCCTTCGCTTCGGTCATCATGATATCTGCCATGATGCGCGAATTGTTGTCGTCGAGGTGACTGATAGGCTCATCAGCCAGAATGAAGTCGAAAGGCTGACAGAGCGCACGCATCATTGCCACACGCTGCTGCTGTCCGAACGACATTCTGCCGATTTTGGCATCTACCTTATCAGCAATACCGAGCATATCAAACCATTTAAGAATCTGCTCACGCGTCTTGAATCCGGTTATTTTGTTCTTAATTTCAACATTCTCCAGGGCAGTAAGCTCAGGGAAGAGACGGAGTTCCTGAAAGAGATGGCTGATATGACGCTTGCGCATCTCTACCCAGTCTTTCACCTTGTAGTTGGCGGTAACATCATTGTCGAACATCACGCTTCCGCTGTAGTCGTGACGATAGCCGAGCACATAGCTGCAGAAAGTACTCTTTCCGCTGCCACTCTCTGCCTCGATAAGATAAAGATGACCTTTCTCGAAGGTAACATCCTGCTTCCATATCTCCGAATCCAGGTCGTTGCGCTGGGCAAAAACCTGTGGGAGAACGGAATGAAGCTGAATCTTTTCCACTTTTTTTATGTTTAAAGTTTAATCTTTTACCTTTTAAATTAGGACTTTGGGGGGACTAGCGATAGAATCGCTAGGAACGGGGGCGCAAAGGAGGGAGGGGGGGTAAGGTTCTTTTTACCCTTTTACCCTTTTACCTTTTTACCTTTAAAGTATAGACCACCGAAGTAAGATTTCCGAAGACTGGGGTGAGCAGACCGGTTACGGTAGAGATGGCATCATCCTTGCCCGAGCCGTCACTATCAGAACTCTTGGCGAGATTGATGACCATTGCCAGTTTCTGACCGACGATGAGCTTCTGAATCTTTGCATCTATCGGATGATTACTTGGTTTCACGGCATATTGCGCCATCAGCTGGTCGCTTCCGCTAAAGAACTGCTTGTCATCCGTCACACCGAAATAGAACGAGGTCTTGCCGTCAGTATAGAAGTAAGCATTCTTTCCCCAATTGGCTATCTTCGCACCAGCCGGACATGAAGTTTTCCAATAATCAACATCGCCCAACCACTTGGCATGCGACAGTTTAGCAGCCATCGTCATCTGCATATTGTTATCTGTAAGCGAAGGCAACACGATAGCCATATCCCCATCCACACTACGGATGATATTATCCATGTCGATGGCCTGATTGATACCCATCAGGAGGGTCTGAAGGCTGCGGTTGCTCTGCATCATCGGCAGGAACTGCTCGCCCTTTACGTTCATGAAGATACCCGCCAGGGCATCAGCAGGCATCGACTTAACGTAGCTGCCTTTAATCGGACGATAAGTTTGAGCCGCCTTCTTCAGAGCCTCATCTATTTCTTTATTAAAGGAGAAAGTTTCCCCCTTCACCTGCAGGATACCGTCTTTCACGTCCATCTCAGCAGCAATCACTACCTGCGAAGGGTCGGTATCTTTAGGAGTACCAAGGGTAAATGGAGCTACGAACTTCTCCGGCAGCGCCTGAGCCTGAGCCACCATAGCCATAGGCGAAGTGATGGTTTCCAGACGTTCAAACATAGGCGATGCGGTAATACCTTCGTCCTCATCAGCCTTCAGATATTTCACCATCTGCTGCTGGAGCTGGGCCTGCGCATCGGCTACAACTGGTCCCATAACGAGGAGTGCCTGATCAGAAAAGCCGACCAGCCACGAATTTTTCAATACAGAGAAATGAAAGCCTTTGCGCTCCTTCACCTCTGTAGCGATATGCTGTTTGGCAAGCGAAGCAAGCCAATCTTCCACATCGCCCTCATCGCTCACCTTGGCACAAAGTCCGAGGTTGCCATCAGCACTCTCAAAGAGGAATATCTTCTCTGAGATGTCGATGCCACACTTCGATGCATCCTCAACGTGCAGCAGAGACTTGAGCATTCCCGCCTTGTCTTCATCGCTTTTGCCGGATGCCATCTGCTGCATATCAACAGAGATGAGCGCAGTACTTTTCTTTGGAATGGCATTGAGATAGTCAGTGCCCGAGCATGAGCTCAGCAATCCCAATACGACAGCCAAGCACATGAACATCAAACTCTTATACAATCTTTTCATCACACTAATAAATATTATAAAGCTCTTGCCAGATGGCACATGTTGACAGCCACCAATCCTGCTGTTTCCGTACGGAGGCGACTGGTGCCAAGCGAAACACTCTCATATCCGTTTTCCAGGGCCAGTCTCACCTCATCGATAGAGAAATCGCCCTCAGGTCCTACCAGCACGGTGATGTCATCAGTACCCTCCTGGGCTGTTCCGGCAGAATCATCAGCTGGGCATGACTTGGAAATCTCGGCAAAAAAGTCTTTCTTTTCTATCTCCTCATAACAATGGCAGATAAACTTTCTGCCATTGCGGGGAGCCGTAATAAAATCTTTAAAGTTCTGCAGTTCGTTGACTACAGGTTTCCAAGCCTTGTGGCTCTGCTTGACGGCAGAAACCACAATCTTGTCTATGCGGTCTATGCGTATGACCTTGCGTTCAGAGAACTTGCAGTTGAGGAAAGAGATTTCATTGAAGCCGATTTCCGTAGCCTTCTCTGCCATCCATTCAATGCGGTCCATCATCTTTGTCGGGGCGATGGCCAGGTGAATGTGTCCGCGCCAGGCAGGCTGCTGCGGCATAACCTCCTTCACCTCATAGATGCACCGTTTGTTGGTAGCCAGCGACACTTCTGCACGGTAGAACACCCCCTTGCCATCCATCAGGAACAATTCGTCCCCCGCCTGGATACGCAAAACCCTGAGTGCATGAGTAGCCTCTTCCTGAGGCAGTTCTGTCTGTGTAGCCGCATCTGGCACATAGAAAAATCTAACTTCTTTCATTTCCTCTTATTGTTACTTTTTCTTCTTAATTTTCTGTTATTCCGTAAGAATATCCTTTAATTATTCACTTTTTTTGCCTTTGCGGCGCTCTATCTCATCACGAATGGCTGAGGCTGTTTCGTAATCTTCTTCATTAATGGCACAATCCAATGCTTTTTCGAGCATCTGGTCTGGCAAAGCCGAAATTGGTACCGCACAAGAAGCCGAACTCATATCATTTTTATTAAAAGGAGTAGAAATTTCCTTTATAACCAGCTCTGTTGTATACATTTCTATATCCGCAGCCACAGACAGCAACACAGCCTGGTCAGTCTTGATGCTCATACGTTCATTTGTGATTTTATTCACAAGAGTAGCAAATACTCCCCTCTCTGGCGTAGCATCGAATTCGAGATAGAAATCGTCTACATTTTGCCTGTCAAATAGTGTCCAAAGTACAGAGATCACATCATTTTTAAAATCAGAAGTTTTCGAATTACATGCCTTCAGCTGCTCTGCTACATATTCATTAGTCATAATAGACAAAGCTCTTTTTTCGGATTCGTCTACCAAACTAATAATACATGTCCCGGAAGCTTCCGGAATGCCAAAGCAGGCAGCGAGTTTAAGTTTGTACAACATCATTATGTACCCTTTCTTTATTTAAATTTATTTATATTCTTACGTTATTATCTGTTTTTACTCTCGCGTTGAGTATGACCTTTTTCTTCCTTATTTCTGTTCTTTCTTCGGACGGAAAAGGACAGCAAAGGCTACAGCTACCACGAGCGCATAACCGGCAAAGATGAACCAGCAGGTTTTCCAGTCACCCATCAGGTAGCCATCATCTGTCCAGTGGCAGTAATGGTTGATGACCATACCTGCGAGAATGGTTCCGATAGATGCTCCCAGACCGTTGGTCATCAGCATGAACAGACCTTGAGCCGATGCTCTTACCTTCACATCACATTTCTGGTCTACAAACAGACCACCCGACACATTGAAGAAGTCGAAGGCTACACCGTAAACGATGCATGAGAGGATGAAGAAGGTAACACCCGGAAATGCAGGATTGCCCAATCCGAAGAAACCGAATCGCAAAACCCATGCCATCATGGCGATGAGCATCACAACCTTGATGCCATAACGCTTCAGGAAGAACGGAATGAGAAGGATGCAGAGCGCCTCGGCCACCTGAGAGATGGATACCAGGAGCGTAGCATTGTTAGCTGCAAAAGTATCGAGCATCGCAGGATCGCCCTTGAAACTGGTAATGAACGGAGTGGCATAGCCATTGGTTACCTGCAGACTCATACCGAGCATGCAAGAGAAGATGAAGAACATCGCCATCTCACGGCTCTTGAAGAGTTTGAAGGCATCGAAACCCCATGTCTCTACCCAGCTCTTTGTCTCTTTCTTCACGATAGGACAGGCTGGCAATGAGAAGCAATAGAGGAAGAGAAGAATGCTGAGCACACCCGATACCAGGAACTGATAATGGGTATACTGAAACTTATGGGCGTTCTCGCTCAACAGGAACGAGAATGAACCGTTGTCCCAAGTAGCACAGTTCACAATCCACATCGTGAGGATGAAGCCCACGGTTCCGAACACACGGATTGGCGGAAAAGCCTTCACGGTGTCAAGCCCGTTGCTCTTCAATATACTGAATGCAGAAGTATTTGACAATGCCAATGTAGGCATATAGAAAGCCACGCTGAAGGTGTAAACGGCAATAAACATTGCCTCATTAGGAGTCTGACTAGCCTGTCCCATACCGAACAGACCTATCATAGCTGCTCCTGCCAAAAGGTGACAATAGCCCAAAAGACGTTGCGGCTGGATATACTTATCAGCAACAATGCCCATCAATGTAGGCATAAAAATAGATACGATTCCCTGTATGGTATAGAACCAGGAAATCTCGGCACCCATCCCAGCCTTGCCGAGATAGTTGCCCATAGACGTGAGATAAGCTCCCCAAACTGCAAACTCCAGGAAGTTCATCACTGCTAGGCGTACTTTCAGATTCATAGTTTAATGTCTTTTTATTATAAAATATTAGCTGCAAAGATACAAAAATTCGGGAAAAAAGCACACGATTTTGAAGATTATCCGCATGAAAGCTAGCATATTTAACAAATTATGTGTATTTTTGCAGTCGATTTCAACAGATATAAGAGAAAAGTAATATAGAAACAACAGATATGTTAGTAAAATTATTCCTCACGTGCAATAAAATCGGGGCTTTCACGCTAGGTGGAGGCTACGCCATGATACCGATCATGGAACAGGAATTTGTAGACAAGAACAAGTGGATGAACAAACAGGAGTTCATGGATATCATGGTAGTGGCTCAGACCACTCCGGGCATCTTCGCCATCGACATGGCGAGTCATATCGGCTATAAGCTGAAGGGAGTCTGGGGAGGCATTGTGGGTGCCATTGGCATAGCCCTACCTTCTATCATCGCCATTCTCATCATCGCCATGTTCTTCCAGCATTTCAAGGACAATTATTGGGTGGGCAAGTTCTTCATGGGTGTGCGCCCTGCCGTGGTAGCGCTCATTGCTGCGCCCTGTTTCAAGATGGCAAAGACGGCAAACATCAACCGCTACAACATCTGGATTCCAATAGTATGCTGCCTGCTGATTGCCGCATTCGGCATCTCTCCTATCTATATTATCATTGCTGCCGGCGTGCTGGGCTGGCTTTATGGAAAGGTAAAAAAGTAAAAAGGTAAAAAATATAGAGATTATGCTATTTCTGAAATTATTTCTGATATTTACCAAGATTGGTACATTTAATTTTGGTGGCGGATATGCGATGCTTTCGCTCATCCATAACGAGACGGTAGTGAAGAACCATTGGCTTACCAATGCTGAGTTTACGGATATTGTGGCTATCAGCCAGTCTACACCGGGACCTATCGGCATCAACTGTGCCACCTACGTAGGTTATACCGCCTGCCTTCACGACGGCTATCCTACCTGGGCAGCCTGTCTGGGTTCGGTATTGGCTTCGCTCTCCATCATGTGGCTGCCTTTTATCATCATGATTCTCATCAGCCGCTATCTGATTACGCACAAGGATTCTAAAATCGTAAAGGATATCTTTGCGGGACTCCGCCCTGCCATCATCGGACTGATAGCTGCTGCCGCCGTTCTCCTGATGAATAAAGAGAACTTCGGATCACCAACCGACAATCCGTTTGTCTTCGGAGCAAGCATCGTGCTGTTTCTGGCTGCTTTCTACTTCACAAAATTCAGAAAGACCAACCCTATCCTGCTGCTTTTCATCTGCGGTATCATCGGAATGGTTATCTTCTAAACATCGCCCTGCGGTCTGAACCAACGGCCTCCAGCCGATGGGAAAGACAAGGGGCTGATGCCTTCAGATAGGGACAAAAAAAAATTGATTGTCTCACGACAACCAATCTTTTATTAACCTTAATAATCTAATACCATGAAAAACACGATGCAAAGGTACAAATAATCTTGTAACCTACAATAGTTTATAGCAAAAAACTTCAAGGATTTAACTCTCCTTAAAAGTTTCACCATCCCAATTAAACTTTCTTTGCACTTTTATTGCATTTACAGCCTTCTTATCGTCAGCAGACAGGAAAGGTATAGCCAAGCGCACTACGAGGCTGTTTTCATGTTGCAGGAGCAGAGCACTCACGATTTTGAGTTCAATTTTCCCCTTGAGTTCCTCAAACTTAGCCTCGCTCATTGTATCGGGTTTGGCAACAAGTCCGGAAGCCAGTTGCTGCAAAGATTTTCCATCGAAAATTCTGCTGGCATCCTGCTCCTGCCAATCCTGATTAAAGAGATAGAGTTCGCTCTCCTTCTCTACTCCGGCAAAAGTCTTCACCACGCAAAGCAGCGAATCGCCGTTAGCCGATGGCAGTTTCTTCATCTGCAAAGTAGCGCTCTTACTCGTTCTCAACTGGGCGAAATCAGCAGTCAGCGTATCCATCACACTCGTTTCGCCTAACAGATTCTTCACTTCCGCCTTCACTCCCATCTCCTGCAGTTCAGCAAATTCCAACCGCATGTTGTGGTTGAGATAAGGCACAACAGAATCGGGCATCGAAACCAGCAAGTCCTTCATCGACTTGGCTTCCATACCCAAGCTTGCCATCATCAGGCAAGCGCATAATATATATTTTATCTTCTTCATCACTACAATTCCTTAGACCACTTCTTTCCCCAAGGAGTGAAGAGCCATGCAAGAAAGGCCAATGCTACTATTGAGCACACGGCAAAAGTTAAAGCCAATGTATTCATATATCTACCTTTTAGAAATTAACAAACCTATTATAAATAAAATGACAGTTAAGAAAACACCCCAAAATATCGCCCAGTAAGAATCTTCCTGATTGGTCTGAACTATACCAAACAGAGCCGCCATCCCACCTAATACCATTACAGTAAAAGTGGATTTACTCATATCAAAGAAATACTTCACTACTGTTTCTCTGACAAACTTTGCCTTTTCCTTTTCTTCTTTTGCTGCCATATTTCTCTATTTTCCGACAAAATTACGGAAAATAAATGTAACTTGCAAATGATTTGCTCATTTTCTTTCGAAATTTAACCTAAAAAAGACGAAAAAGAGGAAAGCGCTTCATTACGAAACACTTTCCTCTAATTATCTAATCATTAATCGTACAATCTTCTTTCAGAAGAGATTTACTCCTCAACAGCAGCCTGCGCCGCAGCAAGTCTAGCGATTGGCACGCGGAATGGAGAGCATGAAGCATAGTTCATGCCAACCTTAGCGCAGAACTTAACTGATGATGGCTCGCCACCATGCTCACCGCAGATACCTGTGCGCAGGTTAGGACGGGTAGCACGACCATTCTCTACTGCCATCTTGATGAGCTGACCAACACCCTCCTGGTCGAGAACCTGGAATGGGTCAACCTTCAGAATCTTCTTCTCCATGTATGCAGGGAGGAAGGAAGCAATGTCGTCACGAGAGTAACCGAAGGTCATCTGTGTCAAGTCATTAGTACCAAATGAGAAGTACTGAGCCTCTTCTGCAATCTGCCCTGCTGTAAGGGCAGCACGAGGAATCTCAATCATAGTACCAATCTCAAATTCTACCTCTACCCCGTACTCAGCGAATACCTCCTTAGAAGTAGCGAGGATGATAGCCTTCTGCTGCTTGAGCTCCTGAACGGTACCGATGAGCGGAACCATGATTTCAGGACATGGGTTGTAACCTTCCTTCTTCAACTCGCAAGCTGCACCAAGGATGGCACGGGTCTGCATGGCTGTAATCTCTGGGAATGTGATACCGAGACGGCAACCGCGATGACCGAGCATAGGGTTGTTCTCTGCCAGAGAGTTTACACGCTTCTGGATTTCCTCTACGCTTACGCCCATCTCCTTAGCCATGGTCTGCTGACCAGCCAAATCGTGAGGTACGAACTCGTGGAGAGGTGGGTCGAGCAAGCGGATGTTCACGTGGCAGCCATCCATTGCCTTGAAAATGCCGTAGAAGTCAGCCTTCTGATATGGGAGGAGCTTGGCAAGTGCCTTCTCACGACCCTCAACAGAGTCTGCCAGAATCATCTCACGCATAGCTACAATCTTCTGATCATCGAAGAACATGTGCTCTGTACGTGTCAGACCGATACCCTTGGCACCGAATGCACGGGCTACCTCAGCATCGTGTGGAGTATCTGCATTGGTACGGATCTCCATCTTTGTATATTTATCGCAGAGGTCCATCAACTCCTTGAAGTCGCCTGAAAGCTCTGCAGCCTTTGTCTCAATCTGTCCTGCGTAAACCTGACCTGTTGTACCATTCAGAGAGATGTAATCACCCTCCTTGTAAACTACGCCCTCAATCTCTACAGTCTTAGTCTTGTAATCTACGTTGATAGAGCCGGCGCCTGATACACAGCACTTACCCATACCACGGGCTACAACGGCAGCGTGAGAAGTCATACCACCACGAGCGGTAAGGATACCCTCAGCAGCTGACATACCAGCGAGGTCTTCTGGAGATGTTTCGATACGAACCATAATCACCTTCTTGCCGTCCTCATGCCACTCCTGAGCATCGTCAGCGTGGAATACAATCTGACCGCAGGCAGCACCTGGAGATGCAGGGAGACCCTGTGTGATGACCTTAGCCTTAGAGAGAGCCAGCTTATCGAATACTGGATGCAAAAGCTCATCAAGTTTCTGAGGCTCACAGCGCAGGATAGCAGTCTTCTCATCAATCATACCCTCGTGGAGGAGATCCATGGCAATCTTCACCATAGCTGTACCTGTACGCTTACCATTACGAGTCTGGAGGAACCAGAGTTTGCCTTCCTGTACGGTGAACTCCATATCCTGCATATCGTGATAGTGGTGCTCCAGCTTATCCTGCAGCGCATCGAGTTCTTTATAGAGTTCAGGCATTGCCTCTTCCATAGAAGGATACTTGGCAGCACGCTCCTCTTCAGAGATACCTGCACGCTCAGCCCAGCGCTGAGAACCAATCTTTGTAATCTGTTGTGGAGTACGGATACCGGCTACCACGTCCTCACCCTGTGCATTGATAAGATACTCACCATTGAAGAGATTCTCACCATTACCAGCGTCACGTGAGAAGCAAACACCTGTAGCAGATGTATCGCCCATGTTACCGAATACCATCGCCATGACAGATACGGCAGTACCCCACTCATCAGGAATACCTTCCATCTTGCGGTAGAGGATAGCACGCTCGTTCATCCAAGAACGGAACACAGCGCAGATAGCGCCCCAGAGCTGATCGATTGGGTTGGTAGGGAAATCCTGACCGGTCTGCTCCTTGATGGCAGCCTTGAAGAGTTCAACGAGCTTCTTGAGCGACTCTACAGAGAGGTCCTTGTCAAGAGTAACGCCCTGCTCTTCCTTCACCTTTTCGATGATAGCCTCAAATGGGTCGATATCTTCCTTGTTTACAGGCTTCAATCCCATAACGACGTCACCGTACATCTGTACGAAACGGCGATATGAATCGTATACGAAATGAGGGTTACCGGTCTTCTTGACCAATCCCTCAGCTACTTCGTCATTCAAACCGAGGTTGAGGATGGTATCCATCATACCAGGCATAGATGCGCGTGCACCCGAACGTACTGATACGAGGAGTGGATTCTCTACAGAACCGAACTTGCTGTTCATCAATGCCTCAGTATGAGCCACTGCAGCCATCACTTCGTCCTGAAGAAGTTCTTTGATTTTTTCCTCACCCACTTCATAATATTCATTACAAGTGTCTGTAGTAATGGTGAAACCTGGAGGAACAGGTACACCAATCAGGTTCATTTCGGCAAGGTTTGCGCCTTTACCACCAAGTACTTCTCGCATTTGGGCATTGCCTTCTGCTTTTCCGTTTCCGAATGTATAAACTCTTTTTTCGTTCATAATTGTTATAGGTATAATATTTTATTCCGTTTAACGTTGTTAATTATTAATTGTAATGCAAAGATACGATTTTTATTTGATACTACCAAACTTTTATACGCTTTTTTGCTATCCCGAGATTACATTTTATACTGTTGACGCACACACGGGCAGAAAATTAACAATCCCGAATACGATAGAAAGATATTTGACGAATCTGAAAGTGCGTCTCTCGGGATTGCAGCCTGCATTCTGATGTTTTTTACCTCCCTGCCGATGCATCTGAAACTGCGTCACGACGTAGCGATGGCTACGTCCCGACGCAGCGCCAGACACGTCGCGACGTAGAAACGGCTGCGTCGGGACGCAATTTAAAGGTAAAAGGATTGTGAGGCGATAACAAAAGTAACAAAAGTAACAGGTGACTTCTGATGTAAAAATGTGAATGTGAATGTGAATTTGAAATGTAAATGCAATGAAAAAAGAATGCATGTAATGATATTATATCATTTAATTCTAATATAATAAGGTACGCGCGTACGTACAATTAAAATATATACTATCAAAAATCATCAATAAACAGCCTCGACAAAAGGATACACATGACAGTACGTTTTCTTCACTTACATTTCAAATTCACATTCACATTCACATTTCATCCCTTTACAACCACCGAATATTACCTGTTACTTCTGTTACTTTTGTTATCGCCTGATAATCTTTTTACATTTTTACCTTTTTACCTTTAAACGCCTTTTTACTTTTTTATCTTTAATCGCCTTTTTACCTTTACTCGCAAATAATTTGGGACAACTCTTGCATTTCTCATAAAATTGCAGTATCTTTGCACCCATAAAAAAATACAAAACATTATTATGGCAAGAAAACGTAAACCATTACCTCTGTTAGAGAACATCACCATCGAGGCAGTAGCAGCCGAGGGTAAGTGCATCACACGCGTAGATGAACAGGTCATCTTCGTACCTTTCTGTGTGCCAGGAGATGTTGTCGACTTGCAGGTAGTAAAGAAGAAACATAAGTATTGCGAAGCCAAGGTGGTTCGCTTCATCAAGAAGAGCGAGGTGCGACAAGAGCCTATGTGCGAGCACTTTGGCATCTGCGGCGGATGCAAATGGCAGAACCTGCCTTACGAAGAGCAGATCAAGGCTAAGCAGAAGCAGGTGGAAGACCAGCTCACCCGCATCGGAAAGATTGAACTACCTGAGTTCCGCCCTATCATGGGCAGCGTGAAGACCCAGGAGTACCGCAACAAGATTGAGTTCGGATGCAGCAACAAGCGATGGTTCACCGCCGAGGAACTGGCTCAGCTCCCTCAGAAAGAGGATGATACCGTAACATCGCTCAAGGAGCGCCACGCCCAGAACGCCATCGGTTTCCATATCACCGGAGCCTTCGACAAGATTTATCCTATCAAGAAGTGCTGGCTGATGGATGACCTCTGCAACGAAATCCGCAACTTCGTATTCGAATATGCTGATTCTCACGACTATACCTTCTACGACCTGCGTGAGCAGCACGGTTTGCTCCGCAACATGATGATCCGTAATTCGAACACCGGCGAGTGGATGCTCGTCTTCCAGTTCCACTACGATGAGGAGGGCGATGAGCAGAGAGCATTGGAGCTGATGCAGCAGGTGGCTGACAAGTTCCCTCAGATTACATCGCTCATGTACGTGGATAACCAGAAGGGAAACGATACCATCAACGACCTGGAACTCAGCCTCTTCAAGGGCAACGACCATATCTACGAACTGATGGAAGATCTGAAGTTCAAGGTGGGTCCGAAGAGTTTCTACCAGACCAATACCGAGCAGGCTTACCACCTCTACTGCGTGGCCCGCGAGTTTGCCAACCTTACCGGAGATGAGCTGGTTTACGACCTCTATACCGGAACCGGAACCATCGCCAACTTCGTGGCTCACAAGGCAAAAAAGGTAATCGGTATCGAGTACGTGCCAGAGGCCATTGAGGATGCCAAGGTGAATTCTCAGGTGAACAACATCGAGAACACCCTCTTCTATGCAGGCGACATGAAGGATATCCTGACCAACGATTTCATCGCACAGCACGGTCGACCTGACGTCATCATCACCGACCCACCACGTGCCGGCATGCACCCAGACGTAATAAACGTCATTCTGAATGCAGCACCAAAGCGCATCGTATACGTAAGCTGCAACCCGGCAACCCAGGCTCGCGACCTGCAGCTGATGGATGCAGAGTATAAGGTAGCTGCCGTACAGCCGGTGGACATGTTCCCTCATACCCCTCACGTAGAGAACGTGGTATTGCTCGAAAAGAGATAAACCTAGAAATCAAAATAGAAACAAGATGAAGAAAACCATCATCATGGCGCTCATGGCTGCAGTTTCGGTCTCAGCCAGCGCCCAGCAGAAGCAGACCATCGAAATACCATCATGGTTGAGCAACGTGAAATTGTCGGGGTATGGAATGACCCAGTATCAGTACAGCGGACAGAAAGATGCTGAATCCAACTCATTCAACATCCGTATGGCGCGTATCTCTCTCGAAGGTCGCATAGCAGGCGACTTCTACTGGAAAACTCAGATTCAGTTCAACGGCAACACCTCTACCCTCGGTTCCAGTCCGAGAATGGTGGATCTGTTTGCTGAATGGCAGAAATATGAATACTTCAAGGTGAAGATCGGTCAGTTCAAGAACCCGTTCACCTTTGAGAATCCGATGCACCCTATCGACCAGGGCTTCATGGGATATTCACAGAACGTGAGCAAGCTGGCCGGTTTCAGCGACCGTGCCGGAGAACATGCATCCAACGGCCGTGACATCGGCCTTCAGTTCCAGGGCGATTTCCTCAAGAATGCCAATGGCAGAAACCTGCTGCACTATCAGATTGGTGTATTCAACGGACAGGGAACAAACACCAAGGACGTTGACCAGCAGAAGAATGTGATTGGTGGTGTATGGGTAATGCCTGTAAGCGGCATGCGCATCGGTGCCTTCGGATGGACCGGTTCTTATGCAAGAAAGGGAACATGGACCGACGAGCATGATGCCTCCTATACTGCCGACATTCAGGAACGCTCTGGCGTTCGCAAGCTCAGCCAGAACCGCTACGCCTTCTCCTTCGAATACAAGAAAGACGGCTGGACCGTACGTTCTGAGTATATCCACTCTACCGGCAAGGCTTTTGACAAGAGCATCACCAACTTCAACGATGCCAACGCCAAGGACTGCAATCTGAATGCAAAAATCGGCGACAAGGCACAGGGTGTATATGGATTGGTTATCGCTCCATTGGCTCAGCTGCCAAAGAACAGCCGTATCGACGTGAAGGCACGTTACGACATGTATCAGCCTAACGGCAAGAGCAACATGCAGAGAACCCAGTATGAGGCAGGTTTGAACTTCCACATCGGCAAGCGAATCTCTATCCTTACCGAGTATGCGCTCATCAACGACAAGACACTCGCGAAGCATAATTACTCCATGGCAGATGCCGAGATTTGCTTCAGATTCTAACAGATACAACAAAGGCTCGCTCCTCAACAGGAACGAGCCTTTATTGTGTTTACTGCCAACACCTTATCTTAGAACGAATAAGAGAAACCTACTGACATGAATTCCTTAAACTGCCAATAGCTATCATCATCCTTGCGCTTCACACCATCGTCGAAACGCGGATAGAGGAAGATGTTGGTAGAAATATAGCGGTTAAACTGGAAGGTAATGGTGTTTTCCCACTCTATTTCAGCACGCTTGTAAGTGGTGTATCCCCAGAGACGGGTCTTCCACTTGATATTATCCGCTATCTGCCACGACAGGTCGAAGGTACACTCAGAACCGTAATCGGTCATGCCATGCTTCCCCTCATCCAGTCCGTACCGCGTAGCCAGCGACGCTCTGCCCACATACTTCCAGTTGAAAGCCAGAGGAGCCAGATGGGCACTACCCTTCAGGCGGTGATTGAACCAGTCTACATTATAATCCATACCGACAGAGAGATTCAGATTGAATGGCGAGAAGAAATCGGAATAAACCGTCTTGTCATTACTCTTGTAACCATGCGTAAACTGAGTCTGTCCAATCAGCTGGATGGTATAATACCACTTTCTAGAAGCCTGCAGACCGAGTTTTCCGGTGTATCGGATCATATCGTCGCTCGTTTTCAGCGTATGAACCGTATCTCCCTTCGAAGTCTGGTAACCCAGGCGCATCTCCACCTTATTATCCCATTTTAGCTTCTGCTTGTTATTGTAATTGGCAAACATCGTCACTCTTCCGAGCACCGAATAATTGCTCTCACCACCCTTATACCAGTTGTCAGAAACATAGTTTTGCAGGAACTGCAGATAATAATCGCCACCTATGGTCCAGAAGTTAGGACGGGTGATGACGATATCCATCGGCGCCGCATCCACCTCAATCGCCTTCGGAGCCACCTGCTCTACGATATCAGGATGATTCTTCTTCGGTTTGCTCTGCGCAGCCAGCGGTGCCCCCACCTCCTTGAGATGAGACTCAGTATTGCGCACCAGGTCGGGACGCTTGAGATATACATCCATCAGCGTCTGGTCGAGCATCGTTCCGAGCGAATCCTTCACCCCATCCTGAGGCTTGAGTCGCAACATGCGGGCTGCCGGACCATGATAGAAGGTGAGCGGCGTAAAGAGCTGGGCATATCTGATGTCCTTAGAGTCCATCTTCATGGAATCGATGCGCTGACGGCACATCAAGAGCGAGTCAGCATAGATTTCAGCCAACCTGTTCTTCGATGCCTCTTCGGGCTCCACCTTCTTCAATTTGCGCTGGGCAGAAACAGGTGTCAGAGCCGAAAGGAACGCAAGAACGAGTAATCCAAATTTTATTTTCATACCTTAATTTTATAAATTTGGGCACAAAGGTAATAAATAATTCATAAATCTATGCCCTTTATTAGGAATATTTTTGCTCATTTCACAAAAATGTCGTAACTTTGCAGCCAAATTATTCTAATTTAAATTATAAATATCGTGGCTGAAACAAAGTACATCTTCGTAACTGGTGGTGTGGTTTCTTCTTTGGGTAAAGGAATCATATCTTCATCCATCGGTAAACTTCTTCAAGCAAGAGGTTACAACATTACTATCCAAAAGTTTGACCCATACATCAACATCGACCCGGGTACGCTGAACCCGTATGAGCATGGTGAGTGCTACGTAACGGTAGATGGTATGGAGACCGACCTTGACCTCGGACACTACGAGCGATTCACCGGCATTCAGACTACAAAAGCGAATTCTCTCACCACTGGTCGTATCTACAAGGCAGTCATCGACAAGGAACGTCGTGGCGATTATCTCGGCAAAACCATCCAGGTGGTGCCTCACATCACCGACGAGATCAAGCGCAACGTGAAGCTGCTCGGCAAGAAGTATCACTATGACTTCGTGATTACCGAGATTGGCGGAACCATCGGCGACATCGAGAGTGCCCCATACATGGAAGCTATCCGACAGCTGAAATGGGAGCTGGGCAAGAACGCCATCAACATTCACCTTACCTATGTGCCTTATCTGAAGGCAGCAGGCGAGTTGAAGACAAAACCTACCCAGCACTCAGTGAAGGAACTGCAGAGCGTAGGTATTCAGCCAGATATCCTGATTCTCCGCACCGAGAAGCATCTCGAAGAGGGAATCATGAAGAAGGTAGCCAGCTTCTGTAACGTAGACTTGGACTGCGTGATTCAGAGCGAAGACCTTCCTAGCATCTACGAGGTGCCTGTAAACATGCAGAACCAGGGCCTCGACACCGCCATCCTCCGCAAGATGGGCGAGCCTATCGGCGAAACACCTGCGCTGGGTCCTTGGAAGACATTCCTCGACCGCAGAAACAAGGCTACAGAGGTGGTAAACATCGGTCTCGTAGGCAAGTACGACCTGCAGGATGCATACAAGAGTATCCGCGAGAGTCTCTCGCATGCCGGCACCTACAACGACCACAAGGTGAAGATTACCTTCATCAACTCAGAATATCTCACAGAAGAGAACGTGGCAGAACAACTGAAGGGACAGGATGGTATCGTCATCTGCCCAGGCTTCGGTCAGCGAGGCATCGAGGGCAAGATTATCGCCGCCCACTATACCCGCACCCACGACATCCCTACCTTCGGCATCTGCCTGGGTATGCAGATGATGGTCATCGAGTTTGCCCGCAACGTATTGGGCTACAAGGATGCCAACTCACGCGAGATGGACGAGAAGACTCCACACAATGTCATCGACATCATGGAGGAACAGAAGAACATATCAAACATGGGTGGAACCATGCGTCTCGGCGCTTACGAGTGTGTGCTGAAACAGGGTTCACGCGTGTTCAATATCTATAAGAAGGAGCATATTCAGGAACGCCATCGCCACCGCTATGAGTTCAACAACGAATTCCAGCAGGAATTTGAAAAGAACGGCATGATGTGCGTAGGCAGAAACCCTGAGAGCGACCTGGTAGAAATCGTAGAAATCCCAGGCATGAAGTGGTACGTAGGTACACAGTATCATCCTGAATACCAGAGTACGGTGCTGAAACCACATCCACTTTTCATGGATTTCGTAAAGACAGCAATAGAAAACAAAAAGTAAATATTAGGAGTTAAAGGAGTGATTCCCTTTACTCCTTTAATTTCAAATTTAAAAAATGAACAAGAACAACATTATCGGTTTCCTCCTGATTGCCGTAGTGCTGATTGGCTTTAGCTGGTATAACCAGCCATCTGCCGAAGAACAGAGAACGGCATTCGTTCAGGACTCCATCGCCAAGGCTAAACATGCCGAGATGGAAAAGGCCAGCAAGGCTGCCGCTGTTAAGCGCCAGGCTGATGCCAAAGCAAAGGTTGAGGCAGACTCAACCGCCCTCTTCTATTCGGCACTCAAAGGCCAGGCTAAGAAGATTGTATTGAAAAACGAGAAGGTAGAATTAACACTCAACACCAAGGGTGCTACTGTAGAGAAGGCTGTCATCAAGGGCTATGTGGGACACAACCTGCAGGTGAAAGACGGTTCGGCAGATGCCAAGGACGTAACCCTCTTCGACGGTAACGACCAGAGCCTCAAGTTCATGCTCGAGGCTAAGGAGGCCAACATCATCACCAGCGATCTCTACTTCACTCCATCCAACGTGACCGACAAGTCTGTAACCATGACCGCTGTGGCTGGTGAAGGCAAGACGCTCACCCTGACTTATACATTGGGCAATGACTACATGCTGCACATGAGCCTTCAGGCAAATGGCATGGCGGGTCTGTTCTCACCTAATTATAATAAGATGGATGTTGACTGGAGCGACAAGGCACGCCAGCAGGAACGTGGTTTCATGTTCGAAAACCGTTACACTACCCTCACCTACCATAATGTAGAAGGCGGTACCGACCACCTCAACGAAGGTAGCGAGAAGATTGACGAGAAGATAGAAGAAACCATCGACTGGGTATCGTTCAAGAACCAGTTCTTCTCTGCCATCATCGTAGCAAAGGATAACTTCGAGAAGGATGCCTTCATGACCTCTATCCCTCAGGAGAAGGGTTCGGGCTATCTGAAGCAGTTCCAGGCTAAGATGAAGACAGCTTTCGACCCAACCGGTAAGAAGGCATCTGAGTTTGAGTTCTACTTCGGTCCTAACGACTTCCAGATTCTGAAGAATACCGAGAAGGAAAGCACCTTCGGCAAGGACTTGGAATTCCAGAAACTCGTATACCTGGGATGGCCTATCATCCGCTGGATCAACCGTTTCTTCACACTCTACGTATTCGACTGGTTGAGCAACGTGTTCCCAATGGGTATCGTATTGATTCTCATCACCTTGCTTCTCAAGCTCATCACCTACCCTATGGTGAAGAAGAGCTACATGAGTTCAGCCAAGATGCGCGTGCTGAAACCAAAACTCGAAGCTGCTACAGCTCAGTATAACAAGCCTGAGGACCAGATGCAGAAGCAGCAGGCGATGATGGCGGAATATGCCAAGTATGGTGTAAGCCCATTATCTGGCTGTATCCCTATGCTGATTCAGATGCCGGTTTGGGTTGCGATGTTCAACTTCGTGCCTAATGCCATCCAGCTTCGCGGTGAGAAGTTCTTGTGGATGAACGACTTGAGTACCTTCGACCCAATCTTCGAATGGAACACCAACATCTGGCTGATTGGAGACCACTTGAGTTTGACCTGTATCCTGTTCTGTGTAGCCAACCTGTTGTACTCTTGGATGACCATGCGTCAGCAGCGCGACCAGATGGTAGGTCAGCAGGCAGAGCAGATGAAGATGATGCAGTGGATGATGTATCTCATGCCATTGATGTTCTTCTTCATGTTCAATGACTACTCAGCCGGTCTGAACTTCTACTACTTCATCTCATTGTTCTTCAGCGCCGCTATCATGTGGACCCTGCGCAAGACTACCGACGACGAGAAACTCCTCGCCATCCTTGAAAAGCGCTATCAGGAGAACAAGAACAACCCTAAGAAGGCAAGCGGCCTGATGGCAAGAATGCAGGCTCTCCAGGAGATGCAGCGCAAGCAGCAGGAAGAGATGATGCGCAAACAGGCAGAACTGAACGAGAAAAAGAATAATCTCGGAAAATAAAGATTACCAGATAAAAATGAAAGCGTAATGGATTACCTGGAAAAGGTGTTCATTACGCTTTTTTTGTCCCCGAAAAGGTATAATTTGTTAAATGATATTATAAATTATACCTTTTCGGGGGTATTTTCATTTTTTATTCGTATATTTGTCCCCGAAAGGGTATAATATAATATTATCCCATATATAATATTACCCGATAGGGTATAAAACAACAAGAATATGAGCAATACATTATCATCATACGTCAAGGAAATGCGCAAGCAATTCGGATTGACGCAAGTAGATCTGGCAGCGAAATCGGGCGTAGGACTCAGATTCGTAAGAGAACTGGAACAGGGAAAGGAAACTTTGCGACTCGATAAAGTAAATCAGGTCCTCCTCCTGTTCGGTCAGGAAATAGGCCCCGTTCCTATCAAAAAAGAATAAAAATAAAATATCATGAAACAAGGAAAAATATATCTCTACGACCAATACGTAGGTCTGCTGACGGAAGACGAGACAGGCTTTACCTTCGCCTATGATTCAGATTATCTGGCATCGGATGGTGCGGAAGCCGTAAGTCTGACGCTTCCCTTATCCGATGAGCCCTACCACGATACCGTGCTGTTTCCATTCTTCGATGGATTAATCCCTGAAGGCTGGCTGCTGAACATTGCAGAAAGCAGTTGGAAAATCAACCAGCGCGACAGAATGTCGCTCCTCCTTGCCTGCTGCAAGGATTGCATCGGAGCAGTAAGCGTGATTCCTACAAACGAATCTCAAGCAGAAGAAACGAATGGTTCACCCCAAAAACAGAAAGGAGAATAAGATATGGAGAAATGTCTATATTGTTATAAACCACTCAAGCCTGGTCAGGTAGATTACCATCCCGCCTGCGCACGCAAGCTCTTCGGCACCAAGGAAGCCCCTGTCCTACCCTACGTTAGAAAGGAAATTGGCGACCTGGCAAAACAGGTAGTGCGTGCCCAGACCACCCTCACCGGTGTGCAGGCGAAGCTCTCGCTCGATGTAAATCCGGGCGGAAAGAACGAACCATCCCGCTTCACCATCGTAGGCCTTTGGGGAAAATATATCCTCAAGCCACAAACCGACCGCTACCGCAGTCTACCGGAAATAGAAGACCTCACGATGCATCTCGCCGAAGCCGCCAAGATAGCTGTGGTTCCCCACGGACTGATTCGCTTTGCCGATGGTGAACTCTGTTATATCACCCGGAGAATAGACCGACTGGATGATGGACAAAAGGTACCGATGGAAGATATGTGCCAGCTGTCAGAGCGCCTTACCGAATACAAATATAAAGGTTCCTACGAGCAGATAGCCAGACTCATCAAGAAGTATTCATCGTTCTCGCAGCTCGACCTCGTGAACTATTGGGAAGTGGTCATCTTCTCATGGATTACGGGCAACGCTGACATGCACCTCAAGAACTTCTCGCTCTACAACAACCGCAAGTTGGGTTATGGCTTAACTCCAGCCTACGACCTCCTCTGCACGAAGATTGTGATGCCAGAAGATACCGAGGAGCTCGCCCTGACACTCAACGGAAGAAAGAGAAAGATTCAGAAATCTGATTTCGTCAAGGTAATGACCGCCTCGGGCCTCAGCGAGAAGGTAATCAACAACATCGCCAAAAAGTTCCGCCGATCCATCGTGAAATGGCTCGACCTGATAGAAGCCTCCTTCCTGCCAGACAGCATGAAGAAGGAATACAAAAAACTGATCCTCAGCAGAGTTATGGCATTAAGATAATATCTTCGGATAAAACAAAAACAAACACCCCGAAAAGGTATAATTAATCAATCTACGAGATTAACTATAACTTTTCGGGGGTATATTGTTTAAAGCAAATTTGCTTCTTCAATAGTATCCAACCCAAATTTACTTCTTCAATACCGGCTCGCAGGTGATATCCACACCGAGCTTCTTGAAGATCTTCTGGTCTACATCACTCAGCATCACGGTGCAATGAGCCTGGCAGCCGCGAAGCTTAGGCAACTGCTCCAATGCCTTCCTGCAGTTCTCATCATTCTCTGAAAGAACAGAAAGAGCTACCAAAACCTCATCCGTATGAAGACGAGGATTGTGACCACCGAGATAATTCACCTTGGTATGCTGGATAGGCTCAATCATCGACTGAGGAATCAGCTTCAAGTCATGGTCGATACCTGCCAAGTGCTTGGTAACATTCAGGAGCAAGGCGGCACTACAGCCCAGCAACTCGCTGCTATGACCGCAGATAATTGTACCATCCTCCAACTCAATGGCAGAAGAGGTATGCCCCGTCTCCTTCTTATGATTCTTGGCAGCTACCGTCACCTTGCGGTAATCAGTAGTAATCTTAGCCTGATTGAAGAGCATCTGAATCTTATTGATCTCATCTTCATTGCAAGCACCAGCCGCCATCTTGTTGGTAGCCGCATAGTAACGGCGGACAATCTCATTCTTGGATGCCTCGCAGCAAGCCTCATCATCAGAGATACAGAAACCTACCATGTTCACACCCATATCCGTAGGCGACTTGTATGGATTGCTACCATAGATACCCTCGAACAGCGCATTGAGCACAGGATAAATCTCTACATCACGGTTATAGTTGATGGCTATCTTGTTGTATGCCTCCAGATGGAACGGGTCTATCATGTTCACATCGTTCAGATCGGCAGTAGCAGCCTCGTATGCGATGTTCACAGGATGCTTCAATGGGAGATTCCATACAGGGAATGTCTCAAACTTGGCATAACCGGCACGCACACCACGCTTGTTCTCATTATAAAGCTGACTCAGGCAAACCGCCATCTTACCGCTGCCAGGACCCGGCGCAGTAACAATAACCAGCGGACGCTCTGTTTCAACATAATCGTTCTGACCGAAGCCCTCGTCAGAGGCAATCAGACTCACGTTGTGAGGATAGCCCTCGATGAGATAATGGCAGTAAGTCTTGATGCCCTCGCGCTCCAGACGCTGTTTGAAGGCGATGGCGGCAGGCTGGCCATTATAATGAGTGATGACAACAGAACCCACCATGAAACCACGGTTTTGGAACTCACCACGAAGGCGCAACACGTCCTCATCGTAAGTAATGCCCAAGTCGGCACGCTTCTTGTTCTTCTCTATATCGGCTGCACTAATCACGATAACAATCTCGATGCTATCGCTGATTTTCTGGAACATGCGCAGTTTGCTGTCAGGCTGGAAACCCGGCAAAACTCTACTGGCATGATGATCGTCAAAAAGTTTACCGCCCAATTCGAGGTAAAGCTTTCCGTCAAACTGTGAGATTCTCTCCTTGATGTGTTCTGACTGAATCTTCAGATACTTCTCATTATCGAAACCTATCTTCATACTACTTTAAATAAAACTATATCGCTATTATTTTGCAAATTTGACTGCAAAAGTACAAAAAAAACTGGCTATAGAACAATGTTTTACGCAAATTATTCTTAATTCTCAAGGATTTGCCGTATCTTTGCATCTTGCAATGGGCAGCATAACATGTCATATCGCAAAAACATGAAGTTTAAAAGAAAACATAACCGACAAATGAAAAAGAATTTACGTACCGCCTCTATCTGCGTGCAGGGAGGCTATGAGCCAAAGAACGGCGAACCGATTGAAGTGCCAATTTATCAAAGCACTACTTTCAAGTATGACAACTCTGAGGAGATGGCTATGCTCTTCGACCTGAAGAAGGAAGGCTACTTCTATACCCGTCTCCAGAACCCTACCAACGATGTTGTGGCTAAGAAGATTGCCGAACTCGAAGGTGGCGTGGGAGCCGTATTAACCAGCAGCGGTCAGGCTGCCAACTTCTATGCAGTATTCAACATCTGCGAAGCGGGCGACCATATCGTTACATCTAATGAGATTTATGGTGGTACCTTCAATCTCTTCGGCGTAACCCTGAAGAAACTCGGCATCGAGTGTACTTTCGTGAATCCGAACGATAGCGAAGAAGAAATCCAGAAGGCTTTCCGCCCTAACACCAAGGTTGTTTTCGGCGAAACCATCAGCAACCCGGGCTGCGCAGTACTCGACATCGAGAAGTTTGCACGTATTGCTCACAAGAATGGGGTGCCTCTCATCGTTGACAACACCTTCGCTACGCCTATCAACTGCCGCCCATTCGAATGGGGTGCCGACATCGTTACCCACAGTACCACCAAATATATGGATGGTACCGCTTCACAGGTAGGTGGCGTTGTAGTAGACAGCGGCAACTTCGACTGGATGGCTCATGCTGATAAGTTCCCAGGTCTCTGCACACCGGATGACAGCTACCATGGTCTGACCTATGTGAAGGCTTTCGGCAAGATGGGTTACACCACCAAACTCGTAGCTCAGCTGATGCGCGATCTCGGCAGCATCCCTGCCCCAATGAATTCGTTCATCCTCAACCTCGGTCTTCAGAGTCTCCACCTCCGTATGCGCCAGCATTGTGCCAATGCACAGAAGGTAGCAGAGTTCCTGCAGAACGATGAGCGTGTGGCTTGGGTTCACTATAGCGGTCTGGAGGGCGATGAGTATCATGCGCTTGCCCAGAAGTATATGCCAAACGGCACCTGCGGTGTTATCGCCTTCGGATTGAAGGGAGATCGCGAGACAGCCATCAAGTTTATGGATTCTCTCGACATGATCAACATCGTAACCCATGTAGCCGATGCCCGCACCTGTGTGCTCCATCCAGCCAGTCACACCCATCGCCAGCTCAGCGAAGAGCAGCTGAAGGAAGCAGGTGTTGCGCCAGATCTGATTCGCCTCTCTGTAGGTATCGAAGATGTAGAAGACATCCTCGATGATATCAAGCAGGCTTTGGATCAGATTTAGGACAAATAGGATACATAACAACAAAGCAACATTATAACAGTAAAATTAGAAACATGATTAAAGCTATGATTTTAGCTGCTGCAGCTCTCACGATGGGCACAGCAGCTGATGCACAGACTATGATTCAGAAAAATGACATCAAGGTAGAAAACCACCTGATGACTCCTGAGGCTCTCTGGGCAATGGGACGTATCGGTGGCGCCGAAGCTTCGCCTAACGGCAAGCAGGTGGTGTACCAGGTGGGTTACTACAGTGTAAAGGAGAACAAGGGTCATCAGATGCTCTTCATCATGGATGCCAACGGCAAGAACCAGAAGGCATTGACCACCGATGCAAAGAGCGAAACAGATGCTGCCTGGATTCAGGGCGGACAGAAGATTGCCTTTATCCGCGACGGACAGCTCTGGAGCATGAACCCTGACGGTACAGGCAGAAAGCAGCTCACCAACGACAAGTTGGGCATCCAGGGCTTCCGCTTCTCTCCTGACGGCAAGAAGGTAATCCTCATCAAGGAACTCCCTTACCACGGAACCATCAAGGAGAATCCTTCTGATCTTCCATTGGCTACCGGCCGTCTCGTAACTGATATGAACTATCGCCACTGGGACCACTACGTAGAGAGCCTTCTCCATCCTTTCGTGGCTGATGTGGCTGAAGACGGTACCATCAATGCCGGCGAGGATATCCTGAAGGATGAGCCATTCGAGTGCCCTATGGCACCATTCGGAGGCATCGAGCAGCTGGCATGGAGTCCGGATTCCAAGACCATCGCCTATACCTGCCGTAAGAAGGAGGGCGTTCAGTATGCCATCTCTACCGACTCTGATATCTATCTATATAATATAGGTACGCGCGAGACAAAGAACCTCTGCAAGGAGGCTGGCTATGTAGAGCCTAAGATTGATGCTACCAAGAGCATGAAGAACCAGGCTGTCAACGCTCCTGAGAATCTGAAGAACAATCCGGGTTACGACGTGAACCCTCAGTTCTCTGCTGACGGAAAGTACATCGCTTGGCAGAGCATGGCCCGCGATGGCTACGAGAGCGACCGCAACCGCCTCTGTGTTTATGAACTCGCTACCGGCAAGAAGAACTATGTATCAGAGAAGTTCGACTCTAGCGTAGAGGGCTTCGTATGGAACAAGGACAACAAGAGCCTCAGCTTCATCGGTGTATGGCACGGAACCCTGAACCTCTATCAGGCAAACTTCAAGGGCGAAGTAAAGCAGATTACCAACGAGTGGGCTGACTACGGAAGCATCTCGCTTGCCAACAACGGCAACAAGCTTCTTGCTACCAAGGCTAGCATGAGCCATCCTACTGATATCTACATCGTAACTCCAGGCAAGGATGCCAAGAGTACCAAGGTAGAGCAGATTACCCGCGAGAACGACCATATTCTGAACCAGTTGAATCTGGGTAAGTGTGAGCAGCGTTGGGTAAAGACTACCGACGGCAAGCAGATGCTGGTATGGATCATGTTGCCATCTAATTTCGATGCCAACAAGAAGTACCCTACCCTTCTCTTCTGCGAGGGTGGTCCTCAGAGTCCGGTAAGCCAGTTCTGGAGCTACCGCTGGAACATCCAGATTATGGCAGCCAACGGCTATGTTGTCGTATTGCCAAACCGCCGCGGTCTCCCTGGTTTCGGAAGCGCATGGAACGAAGAGATTTCTGGCGACTGGACAGGCCAGTGCATGAACGATTATCTTTCAGCTATTGATGATGCTGCCAACAATCTTCCTTACGTAGACAAGGATCGTCTGGGTTGTGTCGGTGCCAGTTTCGGTGGTTTCTCTGTATACTATCTCGCCGGTCATCACAACAAGCGTTTCAAGGCATTCCTCTCTCACGATGGTGCTTTCAACCTGGAGAGCATGTACACCGATACAGAGGAGGCTTGGTTCTCTAACTGGGAATACGAGGATGCTTACTGGAACAAGGACCAGAGTGCCAACGCCAAGAAGACTTACGAGAACAGTCCTCATAAGTTTGTAGACAAGTGGGATACTCCAATCCTCTGCATCCACGGCGAAAAGGATTACCGTATCAATGCCAACCAGGGCATGGGCGCCTTCAATGCAGCCCGCATGCGTGGCATTCCAGCCGAGCTCCTCATCTATCCTGATGAGAACCACTGGGTATTGAAGCCACAGAACGGCGTGCTCTGGCAGCGCACTTTCTTCGGCTGGTTAGACAAGTGGTTGAAGAAATAATATATAAAAAAGGCTTGCTTCGAAAAATGAAGCAAGCCTTTTTTATATATTATAATTCTAAGATTTAGCTTACGCGATTCAATTTCTTGATGATAGAGAAGATGAAGAGAGCTGAAACCAGACAGATACCTGCGAGAACACCCCAGATGGCAATGAGGTTGAAGTTCTGACCCCACATGATGCCAGGAATCATAACCAACTGGTTACCGATGGCTGTTGCACCAAACCAGAGACCCATCATCAAACCAGCATACTTTGGAGGAGCTACCTTCGATACAAATGAAATACCGATTGGAGAAAGCAGAAGCTCTGCGAATGTAAGAATGAGGTATGTAGAGATGAGGAGGTTAGCACTTACACGTGTACCCTCTGTAGCAGGATCGCCCTGCATCAAAGGAAGCTCCAAACCCATAGAACCTACAGCCATCCATACAAAACCGAGAGCAGCAACGAGCATACCCAAACCAATCTTCTCTGGCGATGTAGGCTCCTTGCCAATCTTGTGAAGCCATGAGAACAAAGCAACGCTCACTGGTGTCAATGCCACTACATAGCATGGGTTGAACTGCTGGAAGATAGGAGCCTCAACATCTACGGCACCTTCAAGGTTGCTATACTTGTAGAAGAGGAAAGCGATGGCAGCAACAATAACACCAAGAGAGATGCCCTTACCCTTGCCAGTCTTGCTCTGTGCCAGACCGAAACAACCGTAAACCACGAAGATGCAGGCTACGAGGTTGGTAACATCGAACGCCATTGACTGCAGACCCTCTGAAGTCTTCTGTGTATAATCGCGGGCAAAGAGTGTCAATGTATTACCGTTCTGATGGAAAGCCATCCAGAAGAAGATAACCACAGCGAATACGAGACAGAGGCAGATGATACGCTCCTTGGTCTCAGCCTTAGAAAGTTCGTTTGTCTCCTTGGCAGAAGTCTTATCATCCTTACTCTTGGTCTCAGAAGCAAGAACATGCTTGTATGTAAAGCTGAAGGCATAGTAGATAGCGATACTGAAAATCAGTGAAGCACAAGCCACGGCGAATGCGAAGTGGTATGAATCTTCCACCGACACGCTCAGGCTCTCCTGCGCCCACTTCATAATCTTGATGGCAGCAGTAGGAGCAAACATAGCACCGATGTTGATAGCCATATAGAAGAGTGAGAAACCGGAATCACGTTTGCTGGCATACTGTGGCTCATCATAGAGACGGCCTACCATCACCTGCAGATTACCCTTGAACAGACCGGTTCCCAAAGCGATGAGAATAAGTGAAATACCCATAGCAGCAACGGCAACGGTTTCCTTGCCAAGAGGAAGTGAGAGAACAAGATAGCCGATGAACATGATGAAGATACCTGTGGTAACCATACGTCCAAAGCCAAACTTGTCGGCTGCGATACCACCGATGATAGGAAGGAAATAAACCATCATCAGGAATGTAGAGTAAATAGTACTTGCCAATCCGGTTTCAAAACCGAAGTTGGCCTGCAAATAAAGCAAGAACACAGCAAGCATGGTGTAATAGCCGAAACGCTCACCCGTGTTTGCCAAAGCTAAGGCCCACAGACCTTTTGGTTGATTCTCAAACATAATTTTTTGTTTTGTTGTTATTTTATTATTTAGTTATTCTTTTCTCGCAATTTTTGTGCAAAGATACATAAATTATTCCATATTTCAAACTTATTGCACCAAAAAGCGCACTTCACATAGCATTTTTCTACTAGGAACCGGCTAAAATTCTAAAAAACAGACAAATCAGATAAAAAAAATCCGTTTATATTACAACGTAATTGCATTTTTTTTCGTACCTTTGCACCCCGAAACCATGAGGAGGTTTCGGGATACACAAAAATACTTCAAAAAATTCTAAATAGAAAGGTAAAAGGATATTTATGAGACAACTTAAGATTAGTAAGAGTATAACCAACCGTTCCAGTGAAGCACTCGACAAGTACTTGGTGGAGATTGGTAGAGAGCCTATGGTCTCTATCGATGAAGAAATCGAACTTGCCCAGAAGATTCGCAAAGGCGGTCGTGAGGGAGAACGTGCCAAGGAGAAATTGGTAAAAGCAAACCTTCGTTTCGTTGTATCTGTTGCTAAGCAATATCAGCACCAAGGTCTTTCTCTTACCGACCTCATCGACGAGGGTAACATCGGTTTGGTAAAGGCTGCTGAAAAGTTTGACGAGACCCGCGGCTTTAAGTTTATCTCATACGCCGTATGGTGGATTCGTCAGAGCATCCTGCAAGCTATTGCCGAGCAGAGCCGTATCGTTCGCCTGCCTTTGAACCAGGTAGGTGCATTGAGTAAGATTAGTGCAGAAATCAGTAAGTTTGAGCAGGAGAACCAGCGCAAACCTTCTGTTGCTGAGCTCGCTCAAATCACAAAGATGGAAGAAAGCAAAATCGACCAGACTATCAAGGCAGATAATCACCATATGAGTATCGATGCTCCATTCGGTAGCGATGATGATGACAATGCGATGGTCGACGTGATGGCTTCGGGTGATGACAGCCGTACCGACAGGGGTGTTGACTTCGAGTCTATGGCAAGCGAGCTTGACCGCGTTCTCAACTCTGTATTGAAAGACCGTGAGCGCAAGATTCTGTGCTACTGCTATGGTATAGGCTGCCACGAGAAGGGTTTGGAGGAAATCGGTAGCGAGTTCAACCTTACCCGTGAGCGTGTTCGCCAGATTCGCGAAAAGAGTATCATCAAGCTCCGTGATAGCGGTAAGATCAAAATCTTGATGAAGTACTTGGGATAAGTTAAGTGAAGAGTGAAGAATTCTTTTGCTTTTCTTCACTAAGGTTTGAAGACGAGAGAAAAATAGATAAAACCAAGTTGCTCATAGCAACGAAAGTAAAAAGGGGCAATCAGTTGGTTCATCCCAATCTGATTGCCCTTTCTCTATTAACTATTAACAAAGTTTCCAAACTTATCAATAAAGCCACTGATACCTTCACGGGATGCTTCGAAGTAAGGATATTCATCACGCAAGCAAATTTCGTCGTAAAGGAAATCCGCCACTACCGTATCGTTACCATCCGGCATTACCAGTCCCATCTTGCCATTCTTCTCTGCTATTACCGGCATGATGCTCAAGTCATCATTATAAATGTAGCAGGTGCGCAAGAAATCATAACTTGGCGAGAGCATGATATTGCCTTGATGATCTTTCATACCAAACTTGCCATCTTGCTCAAATACTTCATGATATTGAATGTATTTCGCCTTGATGCGCTGGTAATAGAAAACCATCTTGCGCTTATCGTTGACAAAATCCAGCATATACTGGAAGGTGTCACAATAGTTGGCTACCGAACGGACCAGAATCATCTTCAAGTCAAGACCATCCAATGCTTTTCTGTTCAGATCAATATACTTGGCTATCGCCTTCTCCTTCTCTGGTACAGAGAGGCTGGCTAGCCTTTCCTCAAATTTCAACATAGCTTGCTTGGTACCCGACATACCCTTGATATACCGGTGTATCTGTCTGCCCATCTCTGAACATACAAACTTGTCTATCTCCTGCTGCTCTATCGGGTCAGCATAGTCCTTAATCAATGATTCAGGTGTCGCATTCATGGTTATTTCCTTTCTTTTAAAAATTATACTTTCAAAGATTTAGAAGAACAAAGAGCAAACGGATTCTACACTCTTCGTTTTTACTCTTCACTCAATTTGCTCTTTGTTCTTCGCTCTTCACTTATTTCACATTAGGCTTCTGCAAACCATATCCCTTTCTCTTATCTTCAAACAAGAGGAGGAAAGAGATGATAATAGCAATCACACCGAAGGCTGCAAAGATAGTCATCGTCTGGGTATAGTCGATAACACCATCAGCACCCGTGTTAGCCTGGTTCACCTTTCCAATCCATACCGGAATGAGAGCCAGTCCGATGTTCTGGATATAGAAGATAAGGGCGTATGCAGTTCCTAAGAGTTTCATTGGGATAATCTTTGGCACAGATGGCCACATGGCTGATGGTACCAGTCCAAATGCGATGCCCAGAATGAGCATCAGCACGATGGCAAGCACCCATGAGTTGATTGGCAGGGCAAACATGACGTGTACAAAGGTCAGGAGGCAACTGCCGATAATCATCAGCGTAGCACCCTTGCCATACTTATCGTATATACTACCGAAGAGCGGTGTGAGGAAGATGGTACCGAATGGCAACATCGCAGGAATCAGACCTGCCAAATTAGCATCCACACCATACTTGAAAATCATCAGTTTGGTGGCAAACTTCAGGAATGGGAATACACCGGCATAGAACATCAGGCAAAGGAATGCCACATACCAGAAACCTGTTGTCTTGAACAAACCACCCAAGTCTGAAAACTTGAAACCTTCTTCCGGTTCTGTAGCTACAGCTGCTGCAGAAGCATCCTCCTTCTTGTCCATCACACAATAAACCAGATAAACCAGTACACCAGCACAAAGCAATACGGCACCTAAAGCAACAGAAGCAGATACTCCACCCATTGCCTTGGCAAAAGGAAGAGAAGCACTCAGAGCTGCAGCAGTTCCCAAACGAGCCGTAGCTACCTGTACACCCATTGCCAGAGCCAACTCATGGCCCGTAAACCACTTCACGATGACCTTGCTCACTGTGATACCGCATATCTCGCATCCTACACCATAGATGGCAAAGCCAAGAGCAGCTATCACTACCTGCGTACTGTAAGTACCGAAGAATGGTACAGCAACCATTCCGTCAAACTCATGACCTAAAGCATACCACTTCAACAAGGCTCCACCAAACATCAAGACGGTAGAGAGGATACCAGTGAAACGGATGCCAAACTTATCGAGGATAAGACCACCGAAGAAGAGGAGCAGGAGGAACACATTGAAGTATCCGTAAGCTCCAGAGAAGAAGCCGTATTCATCCGAATTCCATCCGAGTCCGAGACCATTCTCTGCTCCCTTGGCTGCTGTCAAGAGAGGCTCCAGTGGAGACATCACATCTGTAAAAAAGTAACCGAACATCATCGTGATACTCACGATGAGGAGGGCGGTCCAGCGAGCTGACTTAGAGACGCTCAATTTCATCTGCATTTTTTCTGTTGTACTCATTTTTTTCAAAACATAAATGATAAACCCGTTATCATTATTAATTATTAATTATCAATTATTAATTATCATCTATTTCCGTTTCACGTTCTTCGTTCTGGTGATATCAAAGAGATAAGAGAGTTTCAGAACAATCTGTCCGTAGTTACTCTTCCCGAAAAAATCACGCTTAGAAGCACCGTAGATATTTCCCAGACCATAGTAGTATCGGGCTTCGGCAAGGAAATGCCCCACCTTCGGAATACTGTATTCAGCACCCAGACCCAGGGCGATACCATAATCAAGCTTGTTCTTGACTGCCATTGTATCCTGAGCCACCACCGGACTTACACGGTTATTGTCGGTTGCCGGCATGTGCTCTACCGAGAAATTGGTCTTCTGCGAATCACTCAGATAGAGACCAAACTGCGGACCGGCATTCACGAAGATATTCAGTCCTCTTGTCTCCCTACCCCATGCCAGATGCGCGAAGATTGGCACCTGAATATAGTTGATGGTACGCTTGTAAGCCATCGCCTCTTTGGTTTCGGTTATAATCACCGGATTATTCTCCTTATCCAGGATATCCTCTTCCCATCCTGCCTGCGCATAGTTTACCTCGGCATAGATAGAACAGATGGTCTTGAAATATTTCTCACAGGTATATCTCATCGAGAAACCGCCCGTCAGTCCGCCGTGCTGCTTCTGCTGTACCTCGGGTGTGAATCCTACGCTACTCATCATATAGCCCCCATTAAAACCGATGGCGAAATCATTACGATGCTCTCCTATCTGTGCCGAAACTGGAATTCCGAAGATGAGCATCAGAATCAGCAACCCAATATTTCTATTCATTATCAACTATAAATTGTAAACTGTAAATTGTAAACTGTAAACTAGTACTTCACCGCCTCTATCTGATGATTAAAGGTATAGTGAATCAACTGGAAACTCTTGTTCTTGTATCCTCCTCTACTGGTCTTCTCGAAACGGAGTGGAGTCTGCACGGGCTGGTAAGTCATCTGCTGGCGCTCACCTGTAAAGTTCTTGCCATATCTCTTGACACCCTGAATCAGATACATTCCGTGATCGAAACCGGTGATGGCGAATCTTGGCTGTGCCACCATCATAGGCTGATGGAACCATCGCTCATAACGGCTCTCAAGCGCCTTGGTCTGTGCTGAGTTCGGGTTATAATAGAAGGTGGAAGGGATATAAGTATCATACTTATAGAATCTTTCCAGATTATACTTGGCATACATCAGCCATTCGGTATAGCCGAAGAGAGAAATGGCTGCACCCGGATACTTCGCATCAAATTCGTCGAGTTTGTTCAATACCTGAGTCAACTGTGGCGAACGTCCCGTATTCAGGATAATCACATTCTGCTTGGAAGGCATGAAAGCCTTGGCAAACTGATCGATACTTGAATTCACATTGGTGATGCTATAATTGATTTTCCTGCGTTCCAGTTCCTTGCGCAGACCAAACGTAAAGTTGCCCTTTCTCGAAGTAGAATCATTGCAGTCTACAAAGATAGGATGCACATTGGTAAAACGGCTCAGGAATGCCTTGATGGTCGCATCATTCAGCGCATCATCGCTCTGATAAACCTGGAAAATCTCTTTGTTTCTTTCTACATCATCTCCGCTGATAGAGAACGGAATCACCAGTTTGATGCCGTAGGTCTTGCAGAAGTTGGTCAGCGGAGCCACCTGCTTGGTATAAAGTGGACCAAAGATGATGTCGCATTGATTAGCGCCCTCCTGCAAGAGTGTATTCCGGATATCAGCATCAATAGGAACGTTCCAGGCACGCACATCTATATCGGCGCCCTGCTGTTTCAGGGTTTCGCAAGCCAGCAGCAAACCGCGGTAATACTCCACCATTCGCTTGCCGTCGCCATCAACATTATGCAAAGGTAACATCACGCCTACCTTTACCGCATTTCTGGCAACAGCAGCCTTTGAGGTTGCCGGAGCTGTAGCAGTTTTCTGAACCGTCGCCCCATTCCCCGACTTCTGACCGTTCACCTGATTAGGATTCTTCTGGTCTTTGGTGTATGGAATAAAGAGCGTAGCTCCCTTCTGCAGCATGTATCCCTCACGCTTCATCTCCGGATTGGCATCCATCAGTTCAGGAAGGCTCAATCCATATTTATTGGCGATACCAAAGATGGTATCTTTCTTCTTAACTGTGTAAATGTCGCGCCATTTTACAGTCTGCGCGCCAATGCTGACACTGAGCATAAGCCCAACGAACAGCAGGAAATATCTCATTTTTTGTCTCATATCTCAAGATTTTTTTAACGATATCTTCAAATATTTCATGTTTTCATCTGCAAAAATACAAAAAATCTTGCATCTGACGCAATATCTCTCATCTTTTTATTATCTTTGCACAAATTATTTTAGAAATGAGACGAAAAATAGCATTACTTTGCATCATGTTGCCACTTTTGACGTGTCAATTACACGCTCAGGAAGTCAACGACGACGAGGAGGACGACACAGAAGAGACGACCAAGGTCAGTTCTCTTCTCATGCCGAATGCCTTCTCTCCAAATGGCGATGGCATCAACGACATCTACAAGCCCAAGGATGGTTACCGGAACATTGAGGAGTTCCACGCCTATATATATAATAGGTGGGGACAGAAACTATATGAATGGACCGACCCTGCCACGGGATGGGATGGCACCTACCGCGGAAAACCGGTCAAGGAGGGTGTCTACTTCTGTCTCGTCAAGGCGAAGGGGGCAGATGGCGTGGTGTATAACATCAAACGTGATGTCAACCTGCTCAGAGGTTATACCGAAGAGCAGAACAGTAACTATTAGGCAAACAGCAATTAGCAGAATTGGAATATGAATTCAGAAGAAAAGATAAATGTATGGGGCGCACGGGTCCACAACCTCAAGAACATAGATGTGGAGATTCCGCGAGATTCCCTCACCGTGATTACCGGACTCTCGGGTTCGGGCAAGAGTTCACTGGCCTTCGACACCATCTTTGCCGAAGGTCAGCGCAGATATATCGAAACATTCTCTGCCTATGCCCGCAACTTCCTGGGTAATATGGAACGCCCGGATGTTGATAAGATTACGGGATTGAGTCCAGTCATCAGCATAGAACAGAAAACCACCAACAAGAATCCCCGCTCTACCGTGGGCACTACCACCGAGATTTACGACTATCTCCGTCTGCTCTATGCCCGCGCCGGTACTGCATACAGCTATCAGAGTGGCGAGGAGATGATGAAATATACCGAGGAACAGGTCATCGACATGATTCTCAGCGATTATAAGGGCAAGGCTATCTTCCTGCTCGCTCCCCTCGTACGCCAGCGCAAGGGTCATTACCGCGAACTCTTCGAAAGTATGCGCAGAAAGGGGTATCTCTATGTGCGACTCGACGGCAACATCCTCGAAATCGTTCCCAATATGAAAACCGACCGCTACAAGAACCACAATATAGAAGCTGTGGTCGATAAACTGGTGGTGAAGGAAGAAGATGAGGAACGCATCCGCAAGAGTGTGGCAACGGCTATGAAACAGGGCGACGGCATGGTAATGGTTCTTGAGAAAGGTGCCAAGGAGGCCAAGACATACTCCAAGCGTCTCATGGACCCTGTAACGGGTATCGCCTACCAGGATCCAGCTCCTAACATGTTCTCCTTCAACTCTCCCGAAGGTGCCTGTCCGCATTGCAAGGGACTGGGAAAGGTGAACCAGATTGATATCAAGAAGGTAATTCCCGATGATAAACTCAGCATCCATGAAGGCGGCATCGCTCCACTTGGCAAATACAAGAACCAGATGATTTTCTGGCAGATAGAATCATTGCTCAGCAAGTATGACCTCAACCTGAAGACACCTATCTGTGAGATTCCGGGCGATGCCATGCAGGAAATTCTCTATGGTTCGCTCGAAAACGTGAAGATAGAAAAGGAAAAGGTGCATACCTCTACCGACTATTTCTGCGCCTACGATGGCATCATCGACTACCTGCAGAAGGTGATGGAGGATGATGAGAGTGCGGCGGGCAAGAAATGGGCCGACCAGTTTATCTCGACCATCGAATGTCCTGAATGCCATGGCTTGCGACTCAAAAAGGAATCGCTCTCTTTCAAGATCTGGGATAAGAATATATCCGAAGTAGCCAGTCTCGACATCGATGAACTGCGCGATTGGCTCGAAGAAGTGGAACAGCATCTGCCTTCGATGAAAGCGAAGGTGGCTCACGAAATCATCAAGGAGTTGCGCTCACGCGTTACCTTCCTCCTCGATGTGGGACTCAATTATCTCTCGCTCAACCGCCAGTCAGCTTCTCTCTCGGGTGGCGAGAGCCAGCGCATCCGTCTGGCTACTCAGATTGGTAGCCAGCTGGTCAATGTACTCTATATCCTCGATGAGCCGAGCATCGGTCTGCACCAGCGCGACAACGAACGTCTGCTTAACAGTCTGAAGGAACTTCGCGACCTGGGCAATACCGTAATTGTGGTGGAGCACGATGAAGATATGATGCGGGCTGCCGACTGGATAGTAGATATCGGTCCGAAGGCGGGACGCAAGGGAGGTGAAGTTGTCTTCCAGGGCACACCTCAGGAGATGCTCAAGACCGATACCATCACCGCCCAGTATCTCAACGGCAAGATGGCTATTGAGGTGCCTGCCCTCCGCAGAGAAGGCAACGGCAAGCATATCACCATTCACGGAGCTACGGGCAACAACCTCAAGGGGGTGGATGTTGATTTTCCACTTGGCAAACTCATTGTCGTAACGGGTGTCAGCGGCTCTGGCAAATCTACTCTCATCAACGAGACTCTCCAGCCTATCCTCTCGCAGCATTTCTACCGTTCGCTCAAGAAACCGATGCCATACGAGAGCATCGATGGTATCGAGAATATCGACAAGGTAGTGAATGTAGACCAGAGTCCTATAGGCAGAACGCCTCGCAGCAATCCAGCTACCTACACAGGCGTGTTCAGCGATATCCGCTCGCTCTTCGTAGGACTTCCCGAAGCAAAGATCCGCGGTTACAAGCCGGGCAGATTCTCCTTCAATGTGAAAGGTGGAAGATGCGAGGAATGTAAGGGTAACGGATATAAGACCATCGAAATGAACTTCCTGCCGGATGTCTACGTACCTTGTGAGGTATGCCACGGCAAACGCTACAACCGCGAGACGCTGGAGGTAAGATACAAGGGAAAGAGCATAGCCGATGTTCTCGACATGACCATCAACCAGGCGGTAGATTTCTTCGAGAATGTTCCTCAGATACTGCAGAAGATCAAGGCATTACAGAATGTAGGTCTCGGATACATCAGGTTAGGACAGAGTTCCACTACCCTCTCTGGCGGTGAAAGTCAGCGCGTAAAACTGGCTACCGAACTCTCGAAGCGTGATACAGGCAAGACGCTCTATATTCTCGATGAACCGACAACCGGTCTGCATTTCGAAGACATCCGCATCCTGATGGATGTACTCCAGAAACTGGTAGACCGTGGCAATACGGTCATCATCATCGAGCACAATCTCGATGTCATCAAACTCGCCGACTGGCTCATCGACATGGGTCCGGAAGGTGGACGAGGCGGCGGTCAGCTCCTCTTTGCCGGTACACCAGAAGAAATGGTGAAGCAGCAGAAGGGATATACCTATAAGTTCCTCGCCCCTTTACTGAAGAAATCAGGGATACCTGAATAAATCAGAATAGGAACGAAGGCTGTGGCAGAAAAAAAATCCCCCAACCTACTTTCTTAAACGGGTTGGGGAATTTTTATTTCAATATAAAATATGACGACTGCTACCCTTTCATCTTTACAAACATCAAAGGCCCAATCCTTGTAAAGGAGGAAGACATGGATACTTATATCAGAAACCACAAAGATGACTTCATCGGTCAAGCCGAGGAATCCTTGCCAATCAAATCCTGCAGAAGATTATTTGAATTATTCGGCATAGATACCGACTGGCTGGATAGGTAGTGTAATTTAAACTATGTCAAGTTTTAAAATACACTACCCTCTCCTATACAATTTAGCGCAGCTCTCGATTACAACGCTATTATCTGTATATACTATAACTCATCAGGGGCCTCGTCAGAAGAAACACTAGAAGTTTTCTCTCCACTGTTCGCTTCCCCCAAAGAATCAGCTTCGTCATCAGGCATCATGTCGCTACTCCAAGTCATACCTACTTCAGGTTCCTCTGGTAGAAAGGACAGGAATAATTTTAAGAACGCATCATTGTTATAAAAGTAATTTGGATTTTCATCTAACAAATCTGCAATCTTCATAAAACCATAATTGGCATATTCCTCCATCGTTACAATCAGCTTGTCTACAACAGAGCGAGGAGTAGCTTTACCTTTATCTACTTCAAGTATATCTATATCTGTTTTAACAACCAAGGCTGCAAACATATACTGAACAATCTCATTATAAGACTTACGATTCTTTCTTGTTTCTTGGTTGCCCCAATACATAATAGGCTGCCCCAAACCTTTAAGTTTCAGCTTATCCTCGGTTAATGGTATACGCTTATCACTGTATAAACCTATGAAAAAGGCAATAATATAAGCCTCATAACCAGCTCCGAGTATTTTAGCCTTATCAGCAGAATACTGAGTCGTACCTTTACCATAATCACAAAACTGTCTGACTATGGTCTCATCATACTGTATCTCATATTGAGGATTTCTTTTTCCCCACAAAGCAAATATACTTTCTTTCATGATTCACGCTTATTTTATACGTTCAATATTAATACTTATCGTAGAAATATCATTGCTATCAAAATCGTCAACCTTTCTGATACGATATACAGAACACTTCAGATTCTGTAGCTTTTGCTCATTAAGTCGGCTCTTTCCTGTAACAGGATCTCTCTCCAATAAATCTTTAGTAACAATGATACACTGCTTATTGATACTATCAATAATATTATAGAAGAGATCCTCCTTGATTTCTCCAAAAGAAGAAGTAGGAGCATCAAAAATCAACGGATAGTCTTCCTCTCGCTTTCGGGTTGTTATATCAGATATGGCAAACAGGATAGACATATACATTGTTGTACGCAAGGCTCCATTTGGATCCATAATTCGCTCACCATTAGAAACCAAATAGATTCTTGCCTTATCGTCTTCACGAATATCTATCTTAACTTCGCCATGAAAGTCTCCAGAATTCAACTTATCTAGATAAACATTTGCATGCTCTGTCAAATCATCGATAAAATGGCGCAGATTATCCTCACGAGCTCCCTTGAAAGTTTTAAGAATAACAGCCATTACTTTATGAACTTTCTCATAAACCTTTCCCATTCCTGTCTTTGGCTTCAATTCTGAATATTCTTCCTCAAGAGTAGCAAGATCACCTTTATATTTTTCCAGTTCAGCTTTTAACTTAAAGATTTGCTCATCAGCACGTTTCTTTAATTCATAAAATCCTCTGACATTTTTGATATCAGTGTCCATTACAGATTCACTCATGTTTGCTTGAATAAAAAGATTTTTCTTGTCATTTTCAAGCTCATCAATTTGCTCATCTAATTTACGAACCTCTTCTTTTCTTGCAAGCTTAAACTTCATGGTATCACGGATAACCGTCTTCAGCTGAACAATTTCTCGCTCTTTGACACCTCCCAAGCTAGTACTTAATGCCTTCAATTCATTTAGGTAATTGAATGGGAACAAAGGCTTTTCTGCCTCTGTCATTTGTTCATCAATTTTCTGACGAGATTCATGCAGATGCTTAATATAATTTGCAAGCTTATTTTTCAAAAACTCCAATTCAGGACTTCCTTCTGGAGCCTCATGCCCACAAACCTTGCATCGATGATCCTTAATCATCTCTTCCAAGGCATCTTGTCCAGGAATGTCCCAATCCAATTCCATCGGTACCTTCTCCATAGCTTTTTTAGCACCAATTAATTGTCCTCTTTCCTCAACATGAGCATCATGCAATCTTCTTCTCGTGCGACGAAAGCCACCTATTTTACGCTGATACTCTACAATAATAGGATCAAATGCGCACAAAATCCACAAATCATCCAAAAGAGCATGATTATAATCAATTTTTGATCGATTATATGCAGTTGCTCTATCTTCTTTTAATTTAGCTAAACGATTCTTTATTTCCGTATAGCGAGCACGAAACTCTTCCGTTTTCTCTAAATCTTCCAAACGAACATCAAAATTTTCAGACTCTCTCTGCTGATCCTGTAAATCATTTTTAGTATCAAAAATCAGTTGCTTAAGACGCTCAGAATTTGCATCAAGTTCGTCTGTTCTTTTCTTTGTTTTCTCATCAGACTTGAGTTCCTTCTTGTAAGCACGATCCGACTTTTCATCCAAAACAGTAACCAAATCAACATACTTGTCAAACTCTCTAATATCAGAGAATTTGGCAACCAATGCCTTCAATGCAGTATCATTTTCAAAAACATTAAGCTCGTTCTCACCTTTGAACAAGCAATATCTTCTCATATCAAAGTCAAAGCACTTGTCTAGAAGCTGTCTACCACCAACACGAGAACGCTCTGCACCTATACACTCATAACCAACAAAACTAAAATCATCTGTTTTTATCACACCATTTATGTTTGTAAAACGAAATGACTTCTCTACTATTTTGTCGCCATCATCATGCTGAAACACAATAGAGACAGAAACTCTATCATGCTCGTCCTCTCCTAATTCACGCTTACGTTTAGCTGAAATATTGGACGTTTTGACGTCCTCCGTACTAGTATTAAACAACCACTCCAATGCTTCAAAGAATGTTGTTTTACCATCTCCATTATCGCCAATAATGAGAGTCAAGCCATCCTTGAATTCAAATTCATTATTGCCATAATAGCTACGGAAATTATTTATAGAAACTTTCTTAATTATCATACATCAATATTATTAATTAAATAATTACTAACTTCATTGTAAACTTGGGTTTCCGTTTTTTTATCACCCATTATAATCATTGCAACAGTTTTTACTATAGCATTATCAGAGCATAAAGCATCCTCTATAGTTTCAAAATCCGTTGGATTATAATCCCCTAATACAGCAAGACGTTCACTTGCCAATATAGATCTCATGATTCTGTCTTTGTTTGTTTCTTCCATATCAATTCTTTTAAATTTAATCACACATCAAAAATGGATAGACCATAATAATTAATGACATCTTCCAATTCTATTATACTATCACTACTGTTCTCTGACAAAAGAGCAAAGTTTTGGACACGTTTCAATTCGTTTTTCAACAAGTTTTGTTCTGTTTTAAAACTAGCCTGACTTTGATTTATCATCGGTGCTACTACTAAATCATGTATAACAGCAATATGCTTATCAGGATGAGTTCTCAATATACGCCCTCTTCTTTGGATGAATTGACGCGGATTTCCTGTACTAGAACAAAATATTGCCATTTCACTTCGTGGTACATCCACTCCTTCGTCCAAACATTTCATTGAGGTTAATACATCCAACTCTCCATTAGCAAACTGTCGGAGCATTTTGTTTCTGTCTTTTGAGGAAGCTGTAAATTCCCTTACCGTCACACGCTCAGAAATCTCAGAAATAATTTTAGTATATCCATCGATGAGATGTTCTGAGTCTTGTTCTACAATATTATCATTATTTACATGCTCATATTGCTCGTATTCAGGCTCGCCTCCTTCTGGAACATAAACCAACGTATACTTTAAATTACCCTTTTCTTGATAACGTTGACGAATAATTTGTTCAAAGGCTTTTTTCTTATTGGAAGCCTTATGAATAATACGTTTTCTCTTCAACAGCAAAGCAGTCAATATTGGATCATTTTTAAAGCTATCACCTTCTATCGTAAGATACTTTGCTATTTTTTCTGAAAGACTGCTATAAGCCATCATCTCCTCATCTGTCAATTCTACAAGATGAGGATAATAATAGTACCTACACAACACACCATTTTTAATGGCTTCTTCCATTGTATACTCAAAAGTATAATGTTCATGACCAACTCTAAAAAACTCTTCTATTATACGGTTTCCCTCAAAATCAAACTGTCGAGATGGAGTAGCAGACAATCCTATTCGCCTTAAAATATTAACATATGGCAATTTTTCCCTTAGCTGATTAGATCCCATATTATGAGCCTCATCCGCAATCAATAAAACTTGTTTTTTAGGAAGATTATTAAGCAAATCAAACATCTCTTTACGAACAAAAGAAGCATATGTAGAAATGATAATATAATTATTTTCATCAGCCTCATTTGCTAATTTTTCCATCATTGATATTTTGCTGACTTCAGCATACCAGTCCTTGTTTTTTGAACTTGCCAGTATAATGTGTTGAAAATGAAATTTCAAACATTCTTTTTTCCATTGTTCCACTAGCGTTATAGTCGGTACTAATATAATTGCCTTATAATAACCATTCCGCTTATAGATTTCTAACAAACAATTTAAGGATGTTATTGTTTTACCTGTACCAGTTGCCATAGCAAACAAGCCTTTTTGTTTGTTATTTTTCCAATTTTCAAATGCTTGAACTTGATATTCACGAGGTTTATCATATGGAAAATGCGGAGTTATTTTTACAATATGTGGATTCTCGCTAGCAACATTAACCTCTATAGCCTGCTCTACAACTCTTTGCATTCTTATCTTTGCTAAATCCTTTTCGGCTTCTAACAGTTCATCTATATCTGTATTTCTATAACAAGAAGCCACAGCTACAGACAACTGATCTGGAGATAAATACTCAACATTCTTATGGTCATAATCCATAATAGCCTGAAAAGAATTGCGTTGAGATACAATTCTATTTTGAGTCATCAAATCCAAAGAATCACTTCTATCAATTTTTATTTCTTCGATATTATTAAAAAGTCCATTAATAGTAAAGTTAGCAGATCCTGTAAAAGAAGTTATGCTATCTCCATCACGAAATTGCCCCGACTTTGTATGTGCTATACCTACTTTATTTTTAGGTTTAATGATTCGTATCTGTATTCTTTTTTCAGAAATCAGGTAAGCCAAACACTTAAAGAATTGCTCTTGATATTCATCAAAAGTCTTACGCAATTCTTCAAAATTAGTCAAGTCCATACAATCTATTATGCCACCTATTGTACCATTGACAATCGCTTCCTTATCTTTTTCCGATACAATCTGGTTGATGATAAGACGCATACCCCCGCCATTTGCTATAAACGTAGCAAAGCCTTCTGCCAATACACTAATAGTGGCAGAACTGAAATAGCCCAGTTGCAGGTCAAAACTGCAACTGTTCTTCAATCCATCATTAAAGAACCTTTCTGGAGAAAACTCTTCTCCAGGTATATAGGTTCCATCCTTAGCCCATTCTACATCTTTCAACATAGACGTCCCTCCGATTATATTCTAGTTATATAGTTCTAAATAAAACAGTTGGCACAAACATATTCATCACCGAAGAGTTCGGCAAGACTCGTGCCTTTGTTCTTATTTTTGTTTGTTTCCTGTCGCTTGATGATATCCAGTTTCACCTGGCGAATACGCTCTGGCTTGATCAAGTCTGCCAGACTCTCATTCTGAATCCAGGTATAACCATCCTTCTCAAACGACATTGCCTTTTCGTATAAGTCAGGATGCTGCTCATAGAGCCAGATCCATTCTATCTTCTGCTGGAAGAAGCAGAAATAACAGCCGCTTCGGCTTCTGCAATAGGTTCCCGTCTTACCATCCACCTCGAAAGGAATTTCCTCATAATAAGATGGTACTCCTACTCCACTATCCCTCAGCAGTCTGAAGATGTCTTCCTTTACAAGCACCTCATCGTTATCTATCAAAGGAAATGAATCCAGATGACCAACAGGATAATCCGTAGTCTTCAAATATTCAAAGACGGCATGGTTAAACATCTTCACGTCTATATCCAACAATGCATTCAGCTTTTTGGAATAGTAGAATTGCTTGGTAATCGGTTTCTTCAACACATCCATCAAGTCTTCCTTCATCAATCCCTCAGGGCACAACTTATCGTAGATGTCAATAATCTGCTCCTGATTTTCTTTGTGCAAGAACTTATTGATGACATCCACGCTCCAGATGTTTCTTCTGAAAGGAAAGACAGACTGAATATTAGGTTTAGAAGACACATAACCATCACGGTCTTCATCACCTCGAATACCAACATATGATACAGCATAGTCATCACCTACATATCTTTCAAACTCATCAAGTTTCATCTTCTTGGTACACCATCGAGCTTGTGGCGATGGCAGGAATCCACCTGCAGCCTTTAGGAAATGCTCAAAAGGCGTAGGTTCAGGACTGTCTTCTGCAGCCCTAAGTCTTTTGATGTTTCCCAGATAAGCGCTCAATCTATCAATCAGCAATTCCGTTTCTGCCAATTCACAGCCAGTATCAGAATTATAATACTCAATCTTTAAGTTTGGGTATTTCTGCTTGAGATAGATGGCCAAAGCCGCACTGTCCTTTCCTCCAGATATTCCTAAAATATTTCTTACTTTCATTTTGCTCTATTCATTTTTAAGGAAGCGGCTACTTACCCAGCTTCTTATTCAATATTTTCAACAATGTACATACCGATACATTGTCATTTCCAATGCCATCAAGTAGCTTGTCGATGCTCTTTTCCAATTCCTCAGCCTTCTGCATCTCGCTTTCTGGCAATCTGAAAGTCTGGGAATGGATATTGCTGCCCTTCGTTGAAACCAAATCCAACGAATAAATCTCATCCGATTCATCTTCTGCCACCTTGGATATATCAGAATATTTCTCACATTCATGAAAGAGCATAAGCAAACTGTCAATCAGTTTTTCTTCTTGCTCATCTCGCAATCGCTCCAAAGGTTGCTCCAATGCCGTATAGCAAATAGACTGGTACCACTCATTGCGGTTATCAAACTCAGCCATCACATGCTGATAGAATTCCTTCAGTCTATCTGTCAGGAGATATTCCTTGACATGAGCCAAACGCTTTCTAATCTCTACCACATATTCAGAATAATCGTATGACTCTATGCCTAATGTTTCCAACAAGCGACCTTCCACACGGTCTATCATATCAGAATAGCAAGAACGAAGTTCCTTGACAGCCCGATTGATGACATAACAGAACTCCTGTACCTTATCCGGATTCTGCAAAGCTTCCTTATCGTAGCCCAAAGCCTCTGGCAAATCCTCAAAGAAAGTCTTCTCCGGGTCCTTTGCCCTAGCCAGAGTATCACGGAATCTTACCGTCTGCTCATGATTGAACTTACGGGTATGCTTGGCATAATCATTCAATCTCTTGTTATAGAAGAAAAAGAATGGCTTGATGGTTTCTATGAAATCATCGCTCTTGATACTTCCCATAGCTTCAACATTCAGGAACTTACGATACTGGTTGAATATCTGCACCTTAACACCTGTCACGTCGAATGCCTTGACCAGATATTCTCCTGGATGCTTCTGCAACAACTCAAAGAACTCCATGTTGATATTTGGGATATATGCTCCATTGGTTCCATACAGAGAGAAATCCTGCTTCTTTATATATAAATAGGTGGGAATCCAGAAATCCAGGAATCCCTGCTTCAACTTATATGGTTTTGCTGACAACTTCTTAATCAGCTCAGAAATCTTACGAGGTTTGAAAGTCGTAGATTTCAGGAATTCCTCACATGCATCCCACAAAGGCATGATTCCTTCATTGGATGGCACATCAGTAAACTCTCCATTCACATGAAGCCCCGTACTCTTCAAGAGAGAATAATAAATGGTTTTCTCCGGTGGAAACTTGTCGCCAGGGAATCCTAAGTCCTGTTCATTGCTCTGATTCAGCAATGCAGCCAGGTACTTACCTTTCGCACTAGAGATAGAACCACTCAACTTATGCTTGTTGAACAATTCATTGTTCATCACTGGAGTCTGAGAATAAATCTCATCGCATACCACAGACAGCAACTGGTTGAAGTCTCTTAAGGAGCAAACCTCTCTTTCCTCGCCCTTGAAAATCCAAGTTACATCTCCATTATATGCAAACAAGCTATCACTGATAGATTTATTGAGAACCACTTTCTCATACTCCATCAGATTGTTGATTTCGTTGATAGCAACCTTATCAGATTTATCTACCAACACCTTGCTCAATATATATTTGTACTTTTCTATCAGATAGAGGTGAGACACCAACTCATCTGTATTTCTGAAACATACAAAGATGATGGCATTCTCACTCTTTTCACTTAGCTCGCAAATCTCCTCCAACACTTTCTTACGGGAAGAGAAAATCAACTGAATATATCCATCAGTATCACCGGTAGGAGTCTTATCTACTCCTTCACCCAGCACTTCATACTCAAAGTATCTTGGAGTACCTTTCTGGAAATAGCAAGCCTTGACAGGAGCCACCTTCTTAAAACAATAGTTTCTGATATCATCCACAAAGTTTACAGGACGGCTAACCACCAAACCAGCCTTGCGGATTTCATCTTCTATATTGATATCTGTGCCATCAAAAAGAATGTAGCGGAACTTATAGCTGGCATATCGGATAATCTTAAATTGCTCCAACTTCTTTAAAAGCCCCGTTGGGTTTTCTATATTCAAAGCAGTCTTGGCATACAGGGCAGTATCTTCACGGTTCATCTTAAATGAAGCATTGCCGAAAAGATTCAGTAATCCGATTGCTTTCACCAGTTTGATGGCATCTACAAGGTCTGTCTTGGTTTCCCATAGTTGACCTTCCACTCTCTCGATGGCAACCTGCATTGAACTCCATTGCATGGAGTCGGCATTCGCCTCCTTCAGGTAAGAGTAGAAATTATAGTAGATATAATCATAGCAGCACTGAAGCTGATATATCTTTCCCTCATATTCAGACAAAGAGTTACGTCCCCTTGCATTCAAGAACGAAAACAAAGAACGCTCATTCTGTCCATATCTCTGAATGGCCTGTGTAATGACGTATGCAGCAAATGGTTCCAGCGGAGCCAATGCCAGCGCAGTTGCTTCAGAAAAGATTTGAGAAACAAAGCCAGTTTTCTTTGCCAACGAAGCCAATGATTCAATCACAGAATCATCATTTTGCATGGTTCTACTGGCATCAATCTGCGTAGAAGCCAAATAGAGAAGTTGTTCTATCGGTTCTACGAATACCAACTCCTGAAAACGCCCCTTTACTTTCGTCCACTCTTCTTTCTGTACTTCATTCAACTTACGGGAGTAAGCGTTGAAATTCTGATGAAGCGTAGTCAGAAGAAGAATATTTCTGGATGGCACATTCACGAACTCAGCCAATTTCTGCATGAAGTAAAGTTCACGCTCCGGATTATTCTTGGCAGCATGCTCCAGTACCTTGCCAAACTCATCAATGAAGATAACCAGGAATTTTCCCTGGCTCTTCAGTTTGTTATACTTGGTTTTGAGTTCATCCAGAATGCTATCAGCAGTGCCATCAACAGAGAGTTTTTGACTCAACAAGACAGACAGTTCCTTATAGTCGCCAACAATTTTAAGAACTTCAAACTTCTTCTTCTCTGAAAGTTCAGAAGGATTCAACAATTCATATTGCTTACCTCCCATCAAGTCTCTTTCCAAAGCCAATAAGAAACTAGACTTACCTGTTCCATAAGAGCCAATGATGGTATAAGAATGAACTCCCGATCGGAATCCATTCACAATACCCTCTGCCACCTGACGAACATTAGGAGTTACGATATATTTGGCCTCACTAGCAAAGCCTTCCTCTATGTTTGCTGATAAACTAAACTGTCGCATTCTTATAATACTTATCTAAAACATCAATGTCCTGCAAAGAAGAACCTTCCTTAAACAATAGCTGACGGATACCTGCATTATCACTATACTGGACATACTCTGAATAATGTTCACCGATAGACTGGGCCATATCGATGACCTCAGCATCTGTCATGCAGAACATCAAGCCTATTTCCTGCAATGTATCGTATGATACAGACTTATCCTTACCTTTTTCCTGAAGAATGGCATATAAGAAAATCTCCATCGGAACCCTGCGCTTACCTTCGATATTGAAGGCGAACGTCTTACCATTATCTTCAGTTCTTATCAGATCCAAATCAATCAAAAGAGAAGAATAATCCTCAAACGACTTGGCCTTATAAGGTTGGGCATAGTTCTGCAACAATACACCCACATCTTTCTTGGTGGTATTCACATTAAAGATTTTATCCTTTCCATCCTCTATCATCAGTCTTTTCACAAAGTTCACCAATTGTTCCCTCTCAAAGACCTTGCGTTCTTTTTGGAATTGCACAAAAGTAATATGATAAAGCGTTGCCTCTTTCAAACTTACCAGAAGGTAGTGAAGCAACCATAAAGTGCCCAAACTTTCAATGTACTTATCTACGCCTTCTGATTCATCGAATAAATAATCTGCTATTTTGCTTGGCTCATCTTGATTGGAAATTCCAAACACCTTGAGCCAATATCGGATAGAAGAAACCATGTTTTTTCCTACTCCCAAAGCTATTACAGCATCAGAAGCATTGAAGTTTCCTCCATCTATCATAAAGTTATATCCCTTGGTGAGCCATAAGGTTTTGCAAGGAAAAGATTCATGTCCAGAGAGTGTATATTTATTGTACATCTATCTTCTTTAAAGCGATAGAATCCCGGTATCGTGAGTTGTGTTAGTATTCTGTTAGGCCTCTATAAAACGGAAACGTGGGATTCTCCTTGCCCATCCCACCACTCGAAGGCCTTCGCATTGCCCTAGTTGAAAGAGACGGACAATGCAGAAAGCCCACGTTATGGTATATAATGATTCCAAGTACGAACTATTAGTCATACACGATACCCTAACATATTGTTATGGTATGTATACAACAATTCGCAGCAGGATACAATACACCCACCGTGAACATTCACCATTGTCACATCTACGTCCAACTAAAGGTAAAGTTGCGAAGTTTACGAGTAGTCGTAGACGAACGTTAGCAAACGCTCTATTTTATATAAGTCACACCCACCCGCTCAGCCCTTCGGGCTTTCTGCGGTAGAATGTAATTGCAAAAATAATAATTATTTCTGAAATACGTGCGCTAATCTTAGATTATTTTTGTATTTTTGCAGAAAATGACGTTAAACCCATAAAAATACAGTAGATCATGACTACATATCTCAGATTCTTCAATTATGATGAGGCCTTTAAATACTATTGCGGACTCATCGATAAAATGCTACAAGGAACCAACAGAAACAACCATACTCGTATCATCGCTAAGCCAGCGCTTATCCTATCTATCATCAAACTGATAGAAAACGGCAAGCCGGTCAATCAGTTCACTTATGAAGAAATCGCACCTATATACCAAGGCGTTTTCGGGAAGTATTTCTTAAGGGCTCAACAGGAAAACCTTACTCCATTATTTTATCCTTATTACTTCTTGAAATCGGATAAGTTCTGGCATTTAGCTTGGACTAATGCTGAAGTAAAAACAGAATCTCCTTCAAAAGCATGGCTAGACAGGAATACCCAATATGCCTACATCGATCAAGAACTTTGGATATTACTCTCCCATCCTACTTATCGGAATAAATTTAAGAAGTATATCATAGAGAAGAAAGTTCTCAATGTTTTCAAAGAAGAAAAGAACAAGGGCGGCTTTAAGGCTTTGCTTCAATTATTGATGGTTATATAAAAACAACATGAAATGGATTATAAAGATGTCGCAAATTCTTTCATTACAAGACATTAAATCTCACAGGCTCCTCGCCTGTACGTAATTTGTAGTCTTCATAAAGCATCTTCTGCATCTTGTCAACCATGGCTTTCTTTGTGGCCTTGGCAGATTTCCAACGTCTAAGCGCCTCTTCTCTTGTTAATTTATTCATATCCAATCCTCCATTATTAAATTATGAGCATCCCAAATGTCCGCTCTTTCTAAATTTCATTCTACCAGATAAAGCATTCAAGAACTACTATCGGGAAGAATACGACTGCAAAGATACGGATTATTTTTGAAACTAAAGCATTTTTATCCTAATAAAATGCAGATTAATTTTATTTTAGCAACACGGCTGCAAAGAAACAGATTGACTTTTCCTGATTTCAGTAGACACTTTTTTACTTTATAAACTAGAAAGGTAGACACTATCAATTTCATAAAACTGAAATAGTAGACACTCCTTATTATTTGTTCCTAATTTTATAGACACAAGAAAAAGAATCGTACTATATTTGTAGTTACTACCCTTCCACTTGACTTACCGAACCCAGACTTGCTCTTTTGGTAAAGTGAGGGTGTGTCACAAGTTTATGATTCACCCTCTTCTTGTTGTTGGAAGAGATAGGATATGTTGTTGGAAGAGATAGGATATGTTGTTGAGACAGTCAGTTTCTTCGACCGCACAACAGCTGTTGTGCGCTTGCATAACAGCTGATATGCGCATGCACAACAGCTGTTGTGCATGCGTTGGTCAACTGTTATGCGCCAACTATTATCCAGACTTATGACACACCCTCACTTTTTCGGATTACTGGCATGTAACATCACCTGACTTTTCCTGATGCACAAAAAAGCACGGTATATTAAACTCCGTGCTCTTTTTTGCTTTTATATTTAATCTTGTCAAAACCTTCACCATACACACCGATAACGGCACTCTGACTAACAAAGGCATGGGGATCAATCTCGCTGATAAGACGGAAGATAGCAGGAGCCTGACGCTGCTTGGCTAACACGAAAAGCATCTTCACATCCTGACCGGAATAAAAACCGCTGGCATTCACCACCGTTACTCCCCTATCAGCATCTACATTGATGCGCTTGCCTATCTCCTCATACTTCTGTGAAATGATAAAGAACTGTACGCTCCGTCTTCTGCTGTTTACCACCTGGTCGATGCAGAATGCCTGAACGCAAAGAACTACATAACCATATAACACCTTCTCCCAATCGTGTACCACCAGATAGCTGGAACTGATGATGAAGATGTCGCATATCATAATTACTCTACCTAGAGAAATGTCGCGATACTTGTTGACGATGGCTGCGATGATATCCGTACCACCCGTACTTCCACCAACCGAGAAACCGAGTCCAATTCCGCAGCCACAGAAAACGGCACCCAGGAAAGCAGCCCATAAAGGTTGGTTTTCCAAAAGATGAAAATCACCTAAACGGCTGGAGAAGAAAGAGGTCAGGATGGTTACCACTATAACGGCATAAACAGTCTTGACACAGAACTTTGCTCCCAAAATCTTGAACGCACATATTAATAAGGTGGCGTTGACGATAAAATACGGAATTTGCACAGGGCAACCGGTTGCCCAATAGATAATACTGGAGATACCAGGAAGTCCGCTTGCTGTTACATTGGTTGGCAAGAGGAACACATTCCATCCAATAGCGTAGGATATCATACCTATCGCAATCAAAACATAGTCTTGTACAGACTTCCACAAGGGTCGAGGAGGAGTCATAATTAATTTATAATTTACTACTAATAGTTGATAGTTTATAATTTATAGTTTACAGGGCACTCTTTATAGTTGAAAGCGTGCTCTTTACCAGAATTTCTTCTGTTGCTCTGACCACTCAAATCCTTGGGTAGCCATTTTGGCTTCTAATGCCGCACGGTTCACATTGAAGTGATTACAAATCTCATCGAGTGTTTCAAACTCGTGGTCACGAAGCAGGAAGTTGATGGCGCTTACGAGCATCGGAACATCATTCATTGGTAACTTATCCATCTTTTTTATATTGATTGATTAATTAATATTTATTATTGATTACTTGAGGCACCATGCCTCTTTCGGGGTGCAAAATTACTGCAAAATTCAGACAATACCAAAAAAAATCCCAGCAATCTTTTACCGATTGCTGGGATTTTTATAAATTATTGATGATTTACGCATTCACTGCAACTGAAATCCAGTCGAAGACGAATGAGCAAATACCGAATGCTACGATACCTACGGTGCAGATAGCAAGTGCCAACTTGGTTGAGCATGCGCTCTGGAAAGTAGGAAGCGGATTATCGCTGTGCTTGATAAACATAGCCTTCACGATGAGCAGATAGTAGTACAAGCTGATAACTGTGTTTACCAACGCGATGAATACTACGCCGTATGCCCAGGCTCCCAATGTGGTGTGGATGTCGTGTGTACCAACTGCTGCCATGAACACGAAGAACTTCGAGAACATACCGGCGAATGGAGGAATACCACCCAATGAGAACAATGCCAAGGTCATCAGGAATGCCAGACGTGGGTTGGTCTTGTACAAACCATTGTAGCTGTCCATCTGAACTGTACCGTTGTTGTGCTCCTCAATAGATGAGATGATGGTGAAGACGCTCAGGTTGGCTACTACGTAAATCAATACATAGTAAGTCAGGGCGCTCACGCTCATCGCTGAGTTACCTACCACAGCCAACATGATGTAACCTGCCTGAGAGATAGAAGAGAATGCCATGAAACGCTTCAGGTCGCTCTGACGGATGGCAAACAGGTTGGCGATAGTGATAGAAAGTACAATCACGATGTAAAGCAACACGGTCCAGTACTCTACCATTGGCTGGAACACCTTCATGAGGATAGCGCAGAGAGTAAACGCTGCAGCACCCTTAGATACTACTGACAGATAACCTGTAACAGTAGTTGGTGCACCCTGGTATGAATCGGCTGTCCAGAAGTGGAAAGGAACCAAGGAAATCTTGAAACCGAGACCACTGAAGAAGAATACCATACCGGCGATGGTCAATGGTGATGCAGAGATAACCTTTGCGATATCATCGAAGTACAAAGTACCACAAGCAGCATAGAGCAGAGAGATACCGTAGATCATCACGCCACTTGAGAAAGTAGCAGTAAGGATGAACTTAGCTCCTGCCTCAGCAGAATTGTGACGGTACTTATCGAATGCTACCAAGCAAGCCATTGGCACAGATGCCATTTCGAGACCGAGGAAGAACAGGAGGAAGTGGTTGGCACTAACCATCATGTTCATACCGAGCAAGGTAGAGATAATCAGCATATAGAACTCACCCTCCTTGAAGGCTGTGTCCTTGCGGCTCAACCACTCCTTAGCCTGTACCATTACGATGAGGGTACCCAGTGCCAGGATAGTCTTCAAAACACCGGCAGCAGGACCTGTTGTGTACATGCCACCAAATGCCTCTGTGGCTTCTGTTGGGAAGATATTGATGGCAATGTGAGCCACCATCAAGAGACATACCAGAGGATTGAACCACTTACGGTCTGCGCTCTTGGAACTGCAGAAGTCAGCAATGAAAGTGATCAACAGAACTACCATCAGGGTAGCTTCTGGAATCATATTTAAAAATTGACTGTAATTCATTTCTTCTGATATTTATTACATGATTACACTAAAGATAGGACCGACAGCGTCCATGATAATCTCCTCTGCCCAGAGTGGGAACATACCGAGACCTGCAACGCAGGCGATAAGACCTGCTACAGCGATACGCTCGTCCCAGGTAGCATCGTGAAGCTTCTCCAACTTTGGATTAGGAACCTTCTGATAAAGGATCTTACCTACACAACGCAAGATGTAAACCGCTGTTACAACGATTGAGGTACATGCGATGATGGTACATACGCGATGGAATGTATCTGCATTTTGGAAAGAACCTACGAAGATGGTCATCTCGGCTACGAAACCTGAGAAACCTGGCAAACCGAGGTTAGCCAAACCAGCTACTGCATAACCTACAGAGAGGAATGGAATAATCTTCATCAAACCACCCAGATAACGTACGTCACGTGTACCAGCCTGATGATAAATCATACCGATAACGGCGAAGAAGAGGGCGGTCATCAAACCGTGAGACAACATCTGGAGGATTGCACCAGTAGCAGCAGTCTCGGTCATCATACAGAGAGCGAAGAGCACCATACCACAGTGAGAAACTGATGAGTAAGCGTTGATGTACTTCAAGTCGGTCTGTACACATGCTGACAAAGCACCATATACGATAGAGATAGTAGTCAGCACGAGGAACACCTTGATCCAGAAGCCGTGAGTAGCAGCTGGCAAGAGGAACATGGCGATACGGAAGCAACCGTAACCACCAAGCTTCATCAATACACCGGCGTGCAACATAGATACGGCTGTTGGCGCACTGGCATGACCATCAGGAGACCATGTGTGGAATGGGAACAGCGCACCGAGGATACCGAAACCGATGAAGAGCAATGGGAAGAACACGTTCTGCACGCTCTCTGGAATCGCATGAGCACCATTGGTATGGTGAGCGATATCGAGGATTTCGAAGGTCTGAGCACCACTGTAGAAGTAGATTCCCAGGATACCGATAACCAAAAGGGCTGAACCACCCATCAACATCAAAGTCAACTTCATGGCTGAATACTCCTTTGCACCACTACCCCATACACCGATGAGGAGGTACATAGGAATCAGCGCAACCTCATAGAACATGAACATGGTGAACATGTCGATAGAGATGAAGAAGCCATATACACCGATGCTCAGGAGTGTGAACCAGAGGAAGTATTCCTTCTTCATTGGCTCCATCTGCCAGGAAGCAAATGTACCGGTGAACACGATGATAGAAGTCAGGAGAAGCATCACCACTGAGATACCATCCACACCGAGTGAATAGTTGATGTGCAATGGTTCAAACCAAGGCACACAGTAGGTGAAGAGCATCGGAGCTTGGTCGGCTGGCATTGTCTCACGAGCTTCGAGAAATGCAAACACCAAATAGATGGAGAGACCGAGCAATACGCTGGCACCTGCTACCATCACACCACGAACCTGCTTGTCGTTGCGTGCCAACCAGAGGCCGAGCAACATCAGGAGTGGTACTATGACGAATATACTTAAATTCATTTCTTTTCTATTTACTTAATTGTGAGACTTTCATTAAAGAAGTGCGAGCAGGCACAATGTCAATGCTACGGTACCGGTGAGGAACCAGATAGCATAGCTGCGAACATCACCACTCTGCCATGGGCGGATGGTTTCACCTGCCTCCTGTGTACCCCAAGCCATGAAGTTGAAGGTACCATCGATAACGCGACGGTCGAACCATGCGATTGGCTTTGAGAAGCAACCGAAGACAATCTTGTGGGTGAAGAACTGCCAAGCATCGTCGATATAGAAACGGTTCAACGCTGCCTTGTGCAACTTAGGCATCTTCTTAGCCAAAGCGTCTGCCAATGGAGTCTTCTTAGGAGCATACATGTAAGTAGCCAGACCGATACCGATGATAGCAACGATAACAGAGGTTGTTGCCACACTCATGTCGATATGGATATCGTAGCTCTGACCTGTAGCAGATACGAAGTGACCGAATGGAATCAAACCACAGAGGCAAGAGATAATGGCGAGGAATACCAATGGACCCCACATCACGAAAGGAACCTCCTGTGGCTTGCGACGGTTCTCAGGATCCAGCTCATAGTAGCTCTGTCCCCAGAAGATAACGTAGTAGAGACGGAACATGTAGAATGCTGTCATACCAGCTACCACGGTCATGAACCAGCCCATGAATGGAGAGAACTGGAAGCATGCTGAGATGATCTCATCCTTTGACCAGAAACCTGCGAATGGAGGAATACCTGCAATCGCCAAGCAACCGATGAGGAAGCAGATGTTGGTAATAGGCATGTACTTGTGCAGACCGCCCATGTACTCCTTGAAGTTACTGCCGATGATGACGATGATGGCACCAGAGCAGAGGAAGAGCAATGCCTTGAACATAGCGTGGGTAAACAGGTGGAAGATACCAGCCATGTAACCCAAACCACCATGGTGGTTATCTACTGCGAAGCAAACGCCGAGCGCTACGAGCATGTAGGCAATCTGAGAGATAGTAGAGAAAGCCAGACCACGCTTGATATCACGTTGGCAGCAAGCTACGGCTGCTGCATAGAATGCGGTGAAGGCTGCAATGTAAGCTACATAGTGAAGAGTCTCAGGAGCATACTGTACCCAGATTGGGAAGAGGCTGGCTACCTGATATACACCGGCTACAACCATGGTAGCGGCGTGGATCAACGCAGAAACAGGAGTTGGACCCTCCATCGCATCTGGCAACCAGATGTGCAATGGGAACATCGCACTCTTACCGGCACCACCGATGAACATGAGGAACAACGCTGTTGGCATTACCCAAGCAGCACCTGCCAAAGCAGAGTTGAGCTCTGGCTGAGCATTCAAGTCGTAGTTGAAGGTTCCTACATAGAAGCTGTAGAACAGGATACCGATGAGGAAGAAGAGGTCTGCGAAACGGGTAACGATGAACGCCTTCTTGCTGGCATGAACTGCAGCATGCTTTGGATAGTAGAAACCGATGAGCAGGTATGAGCAAACACCCACCAACTCCCAGAACAGATACATCTGGAAGATGTTGGTAGCTACTACCAAACCCAACATTGACATGGTGAAGAGGCTCAGGTAAGCGTAGAAACGCTGCATACCCTTCTCATATTCCTCAACCTTGTAGTTCTCATCACGCTCTGCCATATAGCCGAAGCTGTAGATGTGAACCATGAAGCTGACGGTGGTAATCACGATGAGCATCAATACGGAGATTGGGCTCAGGCGGAAACCGATGTTGAAGGTGAGCAACTCAGTAAACTTCAACCATGTGAAATTAAATACGGTAACAGTTGGGTACATACCTGTTGAGGCATCACGACCCACTGCAAAGAAGTACTCGTATGCTGTATAGACAGACATGGCGAATACACAGCCCATCAATACGGTACCGATGAGTGCTGCTACCGGTCTTTTCATCTTCATACCCACAAGTCCCAGAACCAGGAAGCTCAGGAATGGCAGAAGAAGTATCAAAAATGCATAATTGTATTCCATTGTCTTTTAGAATTTCATGTTTTCAATACTGTTCACCTGGTCACTGTGATAGTTGCGGTAAACGTTGATAATAATAGCGAGCGCTACGGCTGTCTCGGCTGCTGCTACTCCGATAGAGAACAATGTGAAGAAGAAACCTTCCAACTGTCCTGGGAAGAGGATGCGGTTGAACACAGCGAAGTTCAGGTCGGCTGCATTCAATACAAGCTCGATGGAGATGAGCATGGCAACGAGGTTACGGCGTGTACAGAAGCCATAGACTCCGATGAAGAACAAGAGTGCTGAGAGCACGAAGAAATATTGTACTGGAATCATTTCTTATCCTCCTTTCTTGCGATTAAGATACCACCGATGATACATGCCAACAGGAATACAGAGATAAACTCGAATGGCAATACATAGCCATACTTGTCAGCACCTACCAGTGCAGAACCTACCTGGTCCATTGGCACTTCGGTGTCGGCTACGGTTGCAGCCATATCAATAAAGTGATTCTTCAACACGATGACTGCCAAGGTTACGAAACCAACGAGGCAGACGAGTGCGCGACCGATAATCTTGCTACCTTTGACATGCTCCAAAAGCCCCTGGAGAGTACGCTTTGATACCAACTGGATAGCGAAGACATAAAGCATGGTGATACCACCGGCATATACAGAAATCTGAGCTGCACCCAGATATGTATAGTCGAGCAGGAAGAACATGCCTGCTACACCGAAGAGTACGAACAACAGGAAGGTTGCCGCACGCATGATACGCTTGGTAGCTACGCACATGATGGCTGAGCCAAGGATGACTACTGCCAAGATGACGAACATAAATAAATTTGCTGTTATCATTGTCTAAAGTCCTCCTTACTTAGTCTTGGTGTTAAACTTACCGATTTCCAATGGCGCACCACCCTCGATGAGGTTTGGAAGGCTTCCGCCCTTATAAACCTCCTTGTCAAGGTGCATCACCAACTTGTTGCGGTCGAAGACTGCATTCTCGAAATCGTTGACAAACTTGATTGCACCGAAGTTACATGCGTTCACACAGAGTTCGCAGAACATGCAGTCGCCCAAGTCGTACTGGTAATCTACCAGCTTGCGCTTCTTCTTGCCTGTCTCTGGGTCCTCCACCATCTCGGTCTGAATCTTGATGGTATCGTTAGGGCATGACTTCTCACACAATGTACAACCCACACACTTGTAAGCCTCGTTCTCATCACGAACGAAGACCAGGCGACCACGGAAACGTGGAGATACGTGGAGTGTAGTCTTGCGGTTCTCAGGATACTGCTCTGTGCTCTTTGGTGTGAAGTACTCCTTCATGGTAGTCTTCATACCGATAGCGAGGGTTTTCAAACCCGCAGCAATACCGCCGAAATATGAATTGTTAGACATACTTTCTTATTATTATAATAATGTGTATTAAAGATTATCCGTGGAATCCGAATGCTACGCATACTGTCATCAAGATCAGGATGACCAGTGACAATGGCATCAGATACTTCCACTCCAACTTCAGAATCTGGTCGATACGGAGACGTGGGAATGTCCAACGTACCCACATCAGGAGCCAAACCACGGCGAAGGTCTTACCGAAGAACCAGATGAAACCTGGGATGAGGTTCATCAGATTGTCGAAGCCCTCGATACCGATGTTCAATGGCGCCCAACCACCGAGGAATACGGTAGAAGCGATACCAGAAATCACGAAGAGGTTGAGGTACTCTGCCAGGTAGTAGAAACCGAAGCCCATACCTGAATACTCAGTGTGGTAACCAGCGGTCAACTCACTCTCAGCCTCAGCCAAGTCGAAAGGACCACGGTTAGCCTCAGCATTACCTGCTACGAGGAATACCAGGAAAGCCAGAATAGCTGGCACATGACCCTTGATAATCAACCAGTTCCAAGCTCCAGTCTGTGCCTCTACGATACCGCTTACCTGCATGGTTCCGGTAAGAACGACTGCAGAAATCAGACAGAGACCGAGAGACATCTCGTAAGAAATCATCTGCACGGCACCACGCATGGCAGATACTACAGAGTACTTGTTGTTAGATGCCCAACCAGCGAGGAACACACCCAGCACGCCGATAGAACTTACGGCTGTGATGAGGAATACACCTACGTTGAAGTCAAGAATATGTGCTCCCTTGTTCCATGGAAGGAATGAGAAAGTACCTACAGAGGCAATGATCACGAGGAATGGTGCTATGTAGTAGAGCAGCTTGTCGGCTCTATCTACAGCGAAGATCTCCTTGATCAACATTTTGAGCACGTCGGCGAATACCTGGAAGATACCCCAAGGACCTACACGCATAGGGCCAAGACGGCACTGGAAGTAGGCACACACCTTACGCTCCATGAAGATAAGTACGATAGCGATGAGGGCGTATGCTGTCAAAATGCAGATACCCACGAGCACGCACTCAATCAGAATCGACAGGAAGTCGCCCAGACCCAAGGTCTGGCGAAGCAGATTGTCGATGAATGTTGTTACTATACTAAAATCAAACATAATTATCTATCAATATCAGGGATTACGAAATCGATTGCTGCACCTGTAGTGATGAGGTCGGCGATCTTCTGACCACGAAGCATTGGATCCAAGGCTCCTGTGAGTGAGAGACCCATCGGACGCATCTTCATACGGTATGGACTCTTGTCACCCTTTGAGTCGAGATATACACCAAACTCGCCGCTGGCACCCTCTACAGAGAAGTACCACTGTCCCTCTGGAACCTTGATGATTGGCTTCTGCTTGATGTAGTACTCACCCTCTGGAATGTTGTCAATCAACTGCTCGATGATGTCCAAGCTCTGATACAACTCCTGGATGTGTACATAGTAACGATCCATTGAATCGCAACCGGTAAGGGTGATTTCCTTCCACTCTACCTTGTCGTACATATCGTATGGATGCCGCTTGCGGGTATCGTTCTTCCAACCTGATGCTCTACCGGCAGGACCGGTTACGGCATAGTTGATACAATCCTCATAGTTCATTGGACCTACACCTTCGAGACGGTTGTGAGTAATCACGTTGTCACCGAATACGTCGAGGTATTCCTGAATCATCGGACGGAGATACTTGCAGAGGGTCTTCACGTTCTGAACGAAGTTAGGGTCGATATCTGCCTGCAGACCACCGATACGGTAGTAGTTCTGAATCAGACGGCCACCGGTTGTCTCCTCCATCACGTTCAATACGTGCTCACGGTCACGCATGCAGTAAAGGAATGCGGTCAAGGCACCCAAGTCCTGTGCGGTACAGCCGAGGTACAACAAGTGTGAGTCGATACGCTGCAACTCATCCATGATGGTACGGATGTAGCGGATACGGTCTGAGAGTTCGATACCCATCGCCTCTTCGATAACGCCTACCAATGCGTGGCGGTGCATCATCGCAGAGAGATAGTTCAGACGGTCGGTCAATGCCAATGTCTGTGGATAGGTCATGTTCTCCCACATCTTCTCGATACCACGGTGAATATAACCGAGGTGTGGATAGATGCGCTTCACAGTCTCACCATCAATAACAGTCTGCAATCGGAGCACACCGTGGGTAGATGGGTGGTTAGGACCGATGTTGACAACATAGTCGTTCTCATCAAAGCGACGCTTCTCTGTAGCAACGAGATGTCCATCCTCGCTCAAGGAATACTCCACGGTGAAGTCATCCTCAGGCTCATCAGTGCAAGGGAACTTGTTTGCCTCAGGACTCATATCGAAGTCCTTGCGCAATGGATAGCCCTGGAAATCGGTACGGAGGAAGAGACGACGCATGTCTGGGTGACCCAGGAACTTGATGCCGACGAAATCGAAGACTTCACGCTCCAGAAGGTCAGCTACCTTCCAAAGGTTAATAACTGTAGGAATCACATCACTGCCATCCACCTTCTTGGCGATGGTCTTTACCGAGCAGCGCTCGTTGGTCTGAGTATTCTCGAGAATATAGATACATCCGAGACCTTCCTCACCGAAGTCTTCACCGATGATGGTAACAAGGTAGTCGAAATGCTTCTCGTTCTTCAACTTCGCCATTTCAGAGGCGAAATTATCAAAACTCAATTCAATATTATTCAGTTTCATGTTCTTATACCTTATTATATTAATCAGTTAGACCTTTCTGAGGGTCGAAATCCTCAGGTACTTCAGTTACGATGATAGGCTCCTTGTGTCCGAGCTTCTCGCTGTCAGAGAGGTTTTCGTTGCTCAAGCCGCGAAGACCACCCTTGCTCATAGAGAGTTCCTTCTCATCCTGAGACATCTTGTGGTTAGCACCACCGAAGAATTTCTCAACCTTTACCTTACGCTGCAACTGCATCATACCATAAAGGATAGCCTCAGGGCGTGGAGGACAACCAGGGATATAAACATCCACAGGAACCAACTCGCTGATACCACGAACCACATTGTAGCTCTTCTTGAACGGACCACCAGAGATGGCGCATCCACCTACAGCTACCACATACTTAGGCTCAGCCATTTCATCGTACAAACGTTTGAAAACAGGTGCCATCTTATTGGTAATAGTACCGGCACACATAATCAAGTCAGCCTGACGTGGAGAGTTACGGGTTACCTCGAAACCGAAACGTGAGAAGTCGTAACGCGCACAACCTACAGCCATAAACTCGATACCACAGCAAGAGGTACCGAAGGTCAAAGACCAGAGTGAGTTACTGCGTCCCCAGTTGATGGCAGCATCGAGCGAACCGACTACCACGTTAGCACCACCCTCATTGAGCTCCTGTGCAATCTTTTCGAGGGTATCATTGTCCTTAAACTCGTCGTAAGGAATACTCTTGATAGAGGCTCTTTTGTTTACTTCCATTCCAATGCTCCTTTCCGCCAAGCATAAGCAAGGCCAAATACCAATACCAACAGGAAGAACCCGATGCTCACGAGAGCCATAGATCCAAACTGCTTAACTACGACTGCCCATGGGTAAAGCAATACTGTCTCGATGTCAAACATCAGGAAAAGGATGGCGAAGAGGTAGTAGCCGATGTGTGATGGCAACCATGAGCTGCCACGAGTCGGAATACCGCACTCAAAAGGTTCACCCTTTACCGGATTGTATGAACGAGGACCGATCAACTTCGCGATGACATAAGCAGCCACCACCAAGGTTACAGCCGTCAGCAAAACGGTGATAAATAGTGTAAAGTTCATAAATTTGTTATAACGTTATTTTATATAAATGCTTCTAAGCGGCTGCAAAGGTAACACTTTTTTCTGAAAGAGCACATTTTTTTATGGTTTAATTTGCATCCAAAGTGAAAAAACTCAAAAAACAGCCTGATTTCATCAGTTAACAGACAGACTTAATGGTGGATCAGAAACGGAGAAAACGAGCGTATTTTGTAGCAAAAAGGAACAGAGCAGTAGGAATTTTTACCCAAAAATTCATCCGCTTCGACATTGTTTCCGGCACAACTTTCATCGCCTCTCCTACCCTGTATAAGAAGGATGAGAAAGAGATTATCTATAATCTCAATGGCCAGCAAGTAGATAAGACCTCTGCTCAAGGCGGCATCTTCATCTCCCGCCAAAAAGGAAAGTTCTATAAAGCATCCGGCTCTTCCGGGGGAAGAAGATAGTTCTGCTGGCGTATTCAGATGTTTGAATAAGCAAAAGATTATGATTGAATAAGCGTATTCAGATGTTTGAATAAGCGAAAGGATATGATTGAATAAGCGAAAGAAGACGTTTCTTTGGGTTCAAAGAGACGTCTCTTTTAGTTTTAGGAGACTGCTTCTCGAGTTGAAGGAGACTGCTTCTCGAAGGTTGCCACTAGGCTCAGCAGACCTGCCGAGCCTAGTCAGCAGCTCTGCCGACTGCAGTCAGCAGGTCTGCCGAGCCTAGTGACAACACCTTTTAATCGTACAACTACAACCCTTATAGTCGTACAACCATACACCCTATAGTCGTACAACTATAAACCTTTTAGTTGTACAACCATAAACCCTTTAGTTGTACAACCATAAACCTTTTAGTTGTACAACCATATACCTTTTAGTTGTACAACCATATACCTTTTAGTTGTACAACCATATACCTTTTAGCTGTACAACCATAAAACGCAACCCCGCCAGGCGTTTCTCCTTTGACGCCTAGCGGGGTTGCGCTTTTTACCTTTATGATAAGGACTTGGGGGACTAGCGATGGAATCGCTAGGAACGGGGGGGGCGAAAGGGGTTAAGGTTCTTTTTACCTTTTTACCCTTTTACTTTTTTACTTTTAAACCTCCTTTTCAGCAAACAGGCCGAAGAGCTCAGCATCTATCAGGTCAGTAACCTTCCGGAAGTCTTCCGGATTCTCTCCGAACTCCAGATTATCACCATCGATGATGATGAGGCGACCTTTATAATCCTTGATCCAATCCTCATAACGCTTGTTCAAACCCTGGAGGTAATCGATGCGGATGCTCTTCTCGAAATCGCGGCCACGCTTCTCGATATGCTTCACGAGCGTAGGAATGCTGCTCTTGATATATATCATCAGGTCAGGGAGTTTCACCAGACTGATCATCAGATCGAAGAGATCGGTATAGTTTTTGAAATCCCTGTCGCTCATCATACCGATATCGTGAAGATTAGGCGCAAAGATACGCGCATCCTCGAAGATGGTTCTATCCTGTACGATGGTCTGCTCTGAACGTGAAATCTCCACAACATCATGGAATCGCTTGTTCAGGAAGTAAATCTGAAGATTAAACGACCAACGTTCCATATCCTTGTAATAATCAGCCAGATATGGATTATTATCTACCGGCTCGAAATTAGCTTTCCAGCCATATCTCTTGGCAAGCATCTTGGTTAATGTTGTCTTGCCGCTACCTATATTTCCTGCTATTGCTATATGCATTTTTTTACCTTTTTACTTTTTTACCTTTAAGAGAACAGCCCGAAGAGCTTGGCATCTATCTTATCTACGATTTCACCAAACTGCTTGGGATTGTGCTCGAAATCGAGATTATCAACTTCTACGATAAGCACCTTGCCCTTATACTTATTCATGATGAAATCTTCGTAAAGATTGTTGATACCTTCCAGATAATCCAAAGGCATCTTCTGCTCATAATCACGACCGCGCTTCTGGATATTCTTCACGAGGTGAGGAACTGAAGAACGGAGATATATCATCAGTTCAGGCATCTCCACCACTTCCATCATCGACTCGAAGAGCTCCATATAAGTCTCGTAGTCGCGCTGGTCCATGTTGCCCATCTTCCGGTTGTTGGCCGCAAAGACATAGACGCCCTCAAAGATGGTGCGGTCCTGGATGACCGTCTCTTTACTGTGTTGGATTTCCAGCAGATTCTTGAATCGCTGCTTCAGATAGAACACCTCCATATTGAGAGCCCATCGCGAGATATCCTTGTAATAGTCATCGATATAGGGGTTTTCAGCCACGGGCTCCAAGTACTGTTTCCATCCATAATGTTTAGAAAGCATCTTGGTGAGTGTTGTCTTGCCACTACCGATATTTCCTGCTATTGCTATATACATTTATTTTTAATGTTTAATGTTGAATGTTGAATGTTGAATTTTTGATGCGATACCACCCTCAATTCTACATTGGCTGCAAAAGTACAATAAAAAATCGGGATAAACAAAAAAATCCAAGCAAATATATGATTTGCTTGGATTTTTGTATTCTATTCCTGCCTTGCAGGGGAGCTGTATTTTAATAGTCACGTTCGATGAGTTCGAGACACATACGGGAGTTGTGGTAAGGACATTTCCAGAAACCCGCCTTATCATCCTCCTTGTTCACCGTACCATTTTCCAGGATAGCCCAGTGCCACTCACCGTTCTTGGCATCCAGCAGATGCTTGGCTACATAGTTCCAGCAGGCGATGGCAGTCTGGAGATGTTCTTCGGTACGGAAATACTGATAGAGGTCGATATGTCCGATGATGTTCTCGCACTGCACCCACCACTGGCGCTGGAGATCATACTTATCTCCATCTTTCCAATGCTCATAAACCATACTGCCATCCGGACGTAAGCCTTCATCTGCTGCATCGGCTATACGACGGATGATGCGCTCAATCTTATGCAGCAATATCTTATCGTCCAAAACCAGCGCGGTTTCGTGGAGCAGCCAGGACGCCTCGATATCATGACCATAGCTCTCGATGTTGCGCTTGCCCTCCCACTCGTCATTGAAGAAGAGGTCGAGATGATAAGTCTCCTTGTTCAGAAGCTTATCGGTGAAGATATCGAGCAGATTGCGGATGCTCTTCTCCAGTTCCGGAGTCTTCCATACACGATAAAGATTGGTATATGGCTCGATGATATGCAGATGGGTATTCATCGTACGGGAACCATTCTCATCCTTATCAGAGAGACGCATGTCTGCAATCGGATTCCACTCACGGGTCAATGCCTCGATATATCCGTTGTTCTCGGCATCAAAGGCATGCTTCTCTATGTCATGATACAGGGAGATGGCGATATCCAATGCCTCCTTGTCGCCTGTTGCACGGGCATACTCCGAGAAACCATAGATGGCAAAGCCGATGGCGTAAGTCTGCTTCTTGGTATCGAGCGGATTACCCTGATAGTCAACACTCCAGTAGATGCCGCCATATTCCCTGTCGAGGAAATAATCGCGCACATACTCCTTGGCACGGGTGGCAGCCTCAAGATACTCCGGCTTCTTCAAGACACGATAGGCAGCAGAAAACGCCCAGAGGATTCGGGCATTCATCACCGCTCCCTTCTCGGCTTCAGGATGTACCTGGTCGTTACCGTCTACACGTCCGTAAAAGCCACCGTTTTCTTCATCTTTCACTTTCGTTAGCCAATAGCTGAGGATGTTGTTCTCCAGAACATCCCGCATCGTTTCTTTAAGATTTTCCATTTTTCCATTCTTTATAGTGATTATTAGTTATGTTAAAACAATTATTTGCGGATAGGGAACTTCCAGGCAAGCACCATCAGCAGGAAGGCGATGACGGCTGGGAAGAGTGAGAACAATGACCATACCATCGTAAGCACAGAGTCGGTGACGCTGGCTGGGTCGATCATCGTATTACCCATCTTATCTGTTATCATGTTGGCACCTGCCCAGCCCAGGAAGAGGGCGATGAGAGAACCGGAAATGGCTGTACCAAACTTCTGGCTCATCGTACCGGAAGAGAAGATAAGACCTGTAGCGGATGTTCCGAAATGCTCGGTATGGTAGTCGGCTACATCGGCATACATAGACCACATCAATGGCGAATAGATACCGATACCCATAGAGGTAAGGATAACGATGGCTATCATCACCCAGATATACGACGGATCCATCGGGATGAAGAAGAAGACAACCGAGAGAACCAGACAGAGTGCTGCAGCCCAGAAGAATGCCATGCGCTTGCTGCCTACCAGACGGGTGAACCAAGGAGATACACCACCGAATATCATACAGGTTACTTCACCAAACGCCATGAAAACGGTATAGTTGATAATCAATCCCTCGATGGTTACATTGCCATGCAGACAGTAATCGAACATATAGCCAGCAACGGCATAGCGGAATCCGTTGAAGAAGTTGGTGCACACGGCGATGGCTGTCATATAGAGCCAAGCCTTGTTGTGAACGAGGTCGGCAAACTGCTGGAAAGAGAACTTCTCAGCGCGCTTCGGCTTCAGACGTTCCTTGGTAAGGAGTCCGCAAGCCAATGTCATCACCGCTGCAATAATACCGAGCACGGCACCAATGACAGCATACTGATGTGCGGCTGTTCCACCTACCATCTTCTGGAGATAAGGGAAAGAAAGCAGGGTGACGAATCCCATGGCATAAGCACCCACCATACGGAAAGAAGAGAACTGGTTCTTCTCATCATCATCCTCGGTCATCACACCGAGCAATGAGCCGTAAGGCACATTCACCATGGTATATACCGCCATCATCAGCAGATAGAGGGCGTAAGCATAGATTCGCTTGCCCACAGGACCGAAGTCTGGTGTATAGAGCAAGAGGGCGAATATCAATCCGAAAGGAATGGCACCATAGATGAGCCAAGGACGGTAGGTACCGAAACGGCTCTGAGTACGGTCGGCAAGAGTACCCATCAGCGGGTCAGTAACCACATCGAACATGCGGGCTACGAGCATCAGTACTGCCGCATCCGCAAACGAGAGTCCGAAGACATTTGTAAAAAACAGAGGAAAAGCGATAGACATCACCTTCCATACAATACCACCCGCAGCGGCATCACCCAATGCATAAGCTATTTTTTCTTTTAAACGAGCCATTTTTTTTTAATGTTGAATGTTGAGTGTTGAATGTTGAATGTTACTAAAAAAGGGATTCGCCCCTTATCCATATTCAATAATACGGATGAGGAGTACGAATCCCTACAATCTTAATACCTGAAACTTATTTACTTAAAGTCTGTTTGTTTTTTGCTACCAAAGCCTTGATCTTCTCTACTGAGAACTGAGTACGATAATCATCCTTTGGTGTATTCATGCAGTAATCTACCAATCGGTCGATGGTAGAAGTTGCCACATGCATGCGGGTATCAGAAGAAGCATAGTAGATGAATACCTTGCCATCCTCATCTGCAATCCAACCATTGGCAAAGACTACATTCATTACATCACCGATATACTCAGGACCTTCCGGTACGAGGAGATATCCACCTGGTTCAGCAATCACCTTAGTAGGATCCTCAAGAGAAGTCATGTACATATAGAGCACATAGCGGAGACCGCTGGCACAGCCACGAACACCGTGAGCCAGATGCAACCAGCCCTTATCAGTCTTGATAGGATGAGGACCCTCACCGTTCTTCACCTCCTGGATGGTATGATAGTGACGGGCATTGATGATCTTCTCTTCCTTGATTTCGGCATGAGTGATATCATCAACAAGAGCCCAACCGATACCACCACCAGAACCTGTATCGATGAAACCATCCTGTGGACGGGTATAGAAAGCATACTTGCCATCAACGAACTCCGGATGGAGAACCACATTGCGCTGCTGGCTCTTGGTCTTCAGATCAGGAAGACGCTCCCAGTTTACCAGGTCCTTGGTACGGGCAATGGCAGCTGTAGCTGTTGCAGCACTGAGGTCGCCAGGCTGATCATCATCATGACGCTCTGCACAGAACACACCATAGATGTAACCATCCTCATGAGCTGTGAGTCGCATATCATAGATGTTGGTAGCAGGAACAACATCCTCCGGCATGGTGATAGGCTCATCCCAGAAACGGAAGTTGTCAACACCATTAGGACTCTCTGCTACGGCAAAGAAACTCTTGCGGTCAGCACCCTCTACACGAACAACGAGGAGATACTTACCATTCCACTTGATGGCACCCGAATTGAGCGTAGCATTCATCATGATGCGCTGCATGAGATACGGATTACTCTTCTCATCGAAGTCGTAACGCCACTCCAATGGTGTATGTTCTGCAGTAAGGATTGGGTTCTTATACTTTTCATAGATACCATTTCCCCACTCTACCGGTTCATTCTTACGGCTCAGCAATTCCTCATGATGAGCGCGGAGTGCTTTCACTTTGTCTTGAAATGTAGTCATATTTTATTTTATATTAATGTTGAGTGTTGAATGTTGAATGTTGAGTATAAAATGCACATTGGACTAAAGCCAATTCAACATTCAACATTTATTTAACCTTTACAATGTCTTTGGCAAAGAGGACTTTCTTTTCCTTCTTGAATGCCTTGAAGTCCTCGACGATAGCACCATCGCCTACTCCAGGAAGATAGGCTTCCTCCTGAGGCTTATCCCAGGCATTACGCCAGAAGAGTACATAACTCAACTGATACTTCTGAAGTACAGGCCAAAGGGTTTGGGTAAACCAATCCTTCTTGCTGGCGATACCCCTGCAACCCGTTTCGGTGAGGGCAGGAATCTTGCCAACCTTCTTGGCCGCCTCCATCAGCACATCGAGCGTGGCTGCAAGGTTCTGCTGATAGATGGCATCGCTGTTGTCGAACTCGTAGACGTCAACACCCAGCATATCCACATACTTCTCGCCCGGGAATCGCTCCAGGAATTTTTCTACCGTCTTCTCGTCGCTGAGATTTGGTGACCAAGCCCAAACGATGTTATTGCACCCTGCTTTAGTAAGTATATTTAGGGTTTTTACGTATAATTGGTTATATTGTACAGGTGTGCAACTGCTAGCTCCCCACCAGAACCATCCGCCATTCATTTCATGCCATGGTCGGAAGATGACAGGAACCAGTTTACCATCGTTTGTCTTCAAAGAAAGGATGAAATCGGAAACCTTCTTGAGCCATCCATCGAACTTCTGTTGCTGGGCGCCTCCATCCAGGATAGCAGCTACAGCATCACCTTTCGGATCCCAGGCATTCTCGCCAGTAACCGGATTCCAAGGATGCCAACTCAAAGTAACGATGCCTCCTCTCTCATTTTGGGCAATGATTTCTTTTCGCATACGATCGAAAGACACGCCATCGAGGTTTTCCTTGCTGTCCAACTCTATTTTTCCAAGATCGAAGCCCATCACAGCAGGATAATCACCTGTAGTGAGGAATACATCGCTCTTTCCTTCATCCCATTTCCAAGTAGTACCATACATCGGATCATCCTGATGTCCGAGCATGATTCCCTTGTTCAGTAATTTCTGCAGTCTGACCTTCAATTGCTCTGCCGGAGTATTGCAACATTGCTTTTTACCCTTGCTGCAGGAAGTATTGGCAGTCTGGACTGATGCGCCCGTAACGCCATCAACCTGTGCCATTGCTCCTTGCATCGCCATGAGGCAAGCTGCACCAATCAAAATTCTTTTTCCTATCATATATCTATTTCTTTAATTGCTGAATAATCCAAGCCTGCCATTCATCCCACTGCTCCTGATACCAGTAATGACCGGTCATCTGGTACAGACTCAATGTCTTTGGCGCTTTTACCGAATTATAAAGGCCGTAAGATGATGTTGGCGGAACCACCTCGTCATTATAACCGAAACTGTACCAGCCAGGAACGGTGATGCGACGGGCGAAGTTGACGCCATCATAATAGCGTGCACCTTCGAGTCTTGCCCTTTCCAAATCCGTAAGTTTCTGCTCTTTCCATGCAGCCCCCTGCGCCTTGTCTTCCTTATAGAAGTAGTGAGGCCAGCCACCTGCAACTCCGTGAATTTCAGCTTCATAATCACACATGGCATCATGAACGGGAGCCAGGAATGTGATTCGCTTATCGAGAGCTGCCACAGCGATGGAAAGAAATCCACCCTGTGATGAACCCGTTACACCGATAGTCTTTCCGTTCCACTCAGGGAGCGAAGCAATATAATCCACACCACGGACAGCACCGGTTACTACCCGTCTGTAAGCATTGCGATAAGGATTCTCGAGATTGGTATCCCAGTAACCATTCAGTTCGCCATTGGCAAGATCATCATAAATCTTCTGCTGCATGGTAACAGGAACACCATGAATACCGATTTCCAGTACGATGCATTCAGCAGGAGCCGTATAAGTATCGCCGGCATAAGGGCGCACACCCGCACCAGGTACACGGAGCAAAGCCGGATACTTGCCTTCTTTTACCGGTACACTCAGGATGCCATACATCTTAGAGCCCCATCGGTTGTTGTTATAACTGATTTCATATACATTCTTATCCTTGGTACAACGCTCAGGCAGAAGCACCTTGGTAGGATTAAGACCATTCTGTCTTGCCTCATCCAGTGCCTTCTTCCAGAAAGCATCGAAATCCTTAGGTTCCTGTGCGAAAGGCTGGATCTTCTCTGGAGAGAAACCTGCCGTGCAAAGTCCCTCGTAATCCTTGCCATCAACATGAGCGATAACCTTGAGGCGGTAGAAGCCCGGTCTGTTCAGACTGCCGCACCATTTCATGGTTCCGTCCTTGAGAGTGGTACTTTTCTTCACCTCCGGAAACATTGCCGGTCCGGCTTCATAATCTACCTTCACCTGGTTGAGTAGCGTACCGCTCTTTCTCACATTCACCGTGAAATTAGCCTTCTCGCCTACCCGATAATTCCAGTCCTGATGGTCAGGAGTTACCGTTACCACGATGTTGTTTCCTCTGATTTGTGCGCTGAGGCTTGAAGTCCCTAGCACACTCATCAGAACACCTATAATTATTAACCTAAAAACATTTGCTATACGATGATTCATATTGTCGTTGGTAATCTTGTTAGTTAAACATTCAGTTTTACGGTTGCAAAGTTAGGCATAATTTCCGATATATCCGTGTATTATTTTGCTGAATAAACATACTTTGTTGCAAAGGCAGAAAAATATTCGAAAATATCTGAAAACAGAAAATAAGAATTGACACACATCAAGTCAGAAAAAGCAAAGAAAACAACAAAACACACACTCTATTTAACTCAAGAATTGACCGAAAACAACCAAAGATCAATTAACAAAGCACAAAAGGTTATGACAATTCATTTAATAAATAATGTACGCGTACCTTATATATAATAGACATATAATAGAATAATCAATATAAATCAACCATCAAGCAAATAAATTGTAACGCTAACACTTAATCTTTAATAAATATGACGAAAATTACATTTTATTTTCAATAAAGCAGAAAAGTATTAGTAATCAGCAAAATATGTACAAGCTATTTTGCAAAAAATAGCTATCTTTGCAGCAGATTTACAAAACAGCCTAAAGGTTTAGAATAAACAATATAAAAACAAATAAATATAATCACAACAATGGAAAAAGTAAATGCAACCTAGAGCTAGCCTCTAGCCTTTTCTTCTCATCAGAAAAAGATGACGAAGGAATAATCAGAGAGCAATAATCCGATTTGGATTCTTTCCCGTATCGATCGTATAAGTGAAAGAGCCAAACTGTTTTAACCAACTAACAAAAATTGTATGAACTTTAAAAGTAGAGAAAAGTTGCTTGCTAGTGTAGCTGCCCTGAGTCTTCTCGGCATCTCCCCTCAGCAAACTTTCGCAGCCCAGATCACAACGAATCAGGCTGTGCAACAGACCAAGAAGATTACTGGTAACGTATCCGATGCAATGGGTCCTATCATCGGTGCAACAGTAAAAGTGAAAGGCACAAAAAATGCCGCAGTGACAGACTTTGATGGTAACTACACACTGAATGTAGGTGCCGGACAGACTGTAGAGGTAACTTACGTAGGCTATGTTACCAAAACTTTCAAAGTAGGAGGCCAAAGCAAGTACGACATCACTTTGATAGAAGACAACAACAGTCTTGACGAGGTGGTAGTTGTAGGTTATGGTACCATGAAGAAGAGCGACATCTCAGGAGCTTCTGTTTCCATGGGAGAAGACCAAATCAAAGGTTCTATTATCACAAACTTAGACCAGAGTTTCCAAGGTCGCGTTGCCGGTGTTACATCTGTAGCGACTTCAGGTGCTCCAGGTTCTTCTACCTCAATCCGAGTTCGCGGACAGTCAACAATCAATGCCGGTGCAGAACCACTTTATGTCATTGATGGTGTCATCTTCCAGGGCGGCGGTTCAAGCGGCGGTTCATTAGGTTTGGGAGATGCCTTAGGAAACGGTTCTGTTTCTACCGTATCACCAATGTCAACTATCAACCCTGCCGATATCGTCAGTATGGAAATCCTGAAGGATGCTTCTGCTACAGCCATCTATGGTGCCCAGGGTGCAAATGGTGTTGTACTTATCACAACCAAACGGGGTAAGACTGGAGAAGCAAAATTTACATACGACGGCATGGCTGCATGGCAATACCAGGGAAAGCGTATTGACATTCTGAACCTTCGTGAATTCTCAGAATATTATAATGACTTTGTAAGCAACGGATGGATTTCTCAGGATCAGGCACGTCCTGATTTCTCAGACCCATCTATCTTGGGTCGAGGAACCAACTGGCAGGACGCTGTATTCCGCACAGCTTTCCAGCACCAGCATCAGGTTGCTGCACAAGGTGGTACAGAGAAGGTTAAGTACTATGTTAGTGGCGGTATGATGGATCAGGATGGTACTATTATCGGTTCTAACTTCAAGCGTTTGAACGTACGTGCCAATCTGGACGCTCAACTGAAGAAATGGTTCAAGATAGGTATGAATACTACATACACAAGAACCAAGGAGCGCCTGCTCCATGCTGATGGTACAGAAGGTGTTATTACATACGCATTGACTACACCTCCAGATATTGCCATCTATGACGTAGACGGAAACTATACATCTGTAGTACGTGACGGCTGGTCTTCACCAAACCCTATTGCACAGGCATTGAGCAAGGATATCACAATGAAGCGCAACAAGCTGACCGGTAACATTTTTGCAGACATTACTCCTATAAAGAACCTCACCTGGCATACAGAGTTGGGTTACGACTTGTCATGGAGTGATGCAGAGGTCTTTACACCTACTATGCACTTAGGCAACTGGAACCAGGACACAAACTTTGCAAGCTGGCAGAAGAATACAAGCAAGTATTGGCAGTTTAAGAACTACATTACTTATAATGGAAGTATCAAAAAGCATTCTTTCACAGCCATGCTGGGTCAGGAAGCTTGGCGCAGTGACTGGGATTATACCTATCAGGCAAACGCTAATTTGCCAAACAATACAATCCATTTGCCATCTTTGGGTTCCAGCACTCCTAGTATCAAGTCTGGTTTCGGTGTTACAACAATGTCATCATTCTTTACACGTGAGACATACAACTACGATGACCGTTATTTAGCAACATATACATTCCGTCGTGACGGAAGTTCTAACTTCGGTCCTGAAAACCGTTGGGCTTCATTCCACTCATTCGCAGCAAGCTGGCGTTTCTCTAACGAGAAGTTTATCAAGAGCATCGCAGGTAAATGGTTGAGCAATGGTAAGATTCGTATTGGCTGGGGTCAGACTGGTAATGCCAATATCGGTGCTTACAAATGGGGTACTACCGTAACCAAGTTCCTTGTTGGTCAAACAAGCGTAGCATACCGTCCTACCAACATTCCAAACACTTCTATCAAGTGGGAAACTCAGGAACAGACCAATATCGGTCTCGATCTTGGACTCTTCAATGATAAGATTGGTTTCACTCTCGACTGGTACAACAAGGTTTCCAACGATATGCTGATGCCTTTACAGTTGCCTTCATATATGGGTACTCAAGGCAATGGTTCTTCACGTCTTAATGCACCTTGGGGTAACTACGGTAAGATCAAGAACACCGGTTTCGAGTTGGCAGTAAACGCTCATCCTATTGCTAACAAGAACTTCTCTTGGGATACAGAGTTCAACATTTCTTGGAACAAGAACAAACTGGTAGGTCTCAGCGGCACAACCAATGCCAACATCATTGGCTATGGCCAGTGGAACGACGTTGTCTGTGTAAGTAACATCGGCAAACCTCTCTATCAATTCTGGGGATATCAGACCGATGGCGTATACAAGGATTTTGAAGATATCAAAAACTCTCCTAAGCCTAAGAGCTACAAGGAAGGAGCCCTGAATAAGGGAACAACCGTATGGCCAGGCGATATCAAGTTTAAGGATATTTCAGGTCCTGACGGAAAGCCTGATGGAGTTATCGACGATTACGACAAGACTTACATCGGTAATCCACAGCCTAAATATACATTTGGTTGGACCAACACATTCCGTTATAAGGACTTCGACCTGACATTGTTCGTCAGCGGTTCGGTTGGAAACAAGGTTATGAACTACCTGAATATCAGCATGAGCAAGATGAACAATGCCTGGGTAAACCAGAGTGCAAGTGTCAAGAATCATGCCGTACTGGCTCCAATTGATCCGAACAAGGACTACAGTAATGGTTATAAAGGCAACAATGCCAATACCGTATACAACTGGTATGATGACGTAGACAACATTTATGTAGTAAACGCAGGAACCAACATTCCACGTCTTGCTATCGGTGACCCAGCCGGAAACTCTAGCGTTATCAGTGACAGATATGTTGAAGATGGATCATACTTGAGAATGAAGAATATCACTTTAGGTTATACATTGCCTAAAAAGTATGCAAGATACCTTCATATTGAGAGTTTGAGAGTATATGCAAATATACAGAACCTCTTCACTATTACCGGTTACGACGGTTATGATCCAGAAGTAGGTGCAAGTACATCCGATTCACAGGGATACAGCTTCGGTGTAGATAACGGACGTTATCCTTCACCAACGGTATATTCTTTCGGTATCAACCTTGCTTTCTAATTAAATAACAAAAGAATAAACAATTATGAAAAAATACAATATATATAAAACGGCCGTTTGCGCATTCGTCTTGGGTCTCAGCTTGTCTTCTTGCGGGGACTTTCTGGATCAGCCAGACAATTCCAACTACAATGCAGACACGTTCTATAATGGTGATGCAGAGTGCTATCAAGGCGCCAATTCTCTGTACAGTATGCCATGGTATGATTTCCAAAGAGGTTTCTTCAAAGTTGGTGAAGTAATGTCAGGAAACTATTATTGGTGGGGAAGTGAAGATACTCAATACTGGAACTGTAACGTATCTGCCAACAATGCCAACCTGAAAGATATGTCTTATTCACTTTGGACAGTAAATGCCTACGCCAACACCATTTATGATAAACTGAAAGGTGCCAACGCAAGCGCAAGCGTTAAGAGTGCATGTATGGGAGAATGCCTGACATGGAAAGCTATGGCATACTTCTATCTTGTACGTACATTCGGTGCAGTGCCAATCATCCATAACAACACAGACATTATCGGTGCCGGTACATACAATGACCAGTATAAGGCCAACATAGAGGATGTATACGATTACATCATCATGACCTTGAAAAAAGCCATTGAACTGTTACCGGAAAAAGATCCTACAGGTCTTGGACGTATTGATAAATACAGCGCAGAAGGCTTGCTTGCCAAGGTTTACCTGACAAAGTCTGGTTTCGATCCAGCAACTACAACTTACGAACAGGGAAGTGTGGCATATATCAAGACCACCAATCACCAGCGCAACCAGGAAGATCTTGACAACGCTGCCAAATATGCAAAGGATGTTATAGACAATAGTGGCAGAAGTTTGGAACCTGCAGCCAATTTCCCAGCAATGTTCTACAGCGCATACAAAGGTCCTGAATCACTCATCGCATGGCACTGGCGTGCCACACGTGACCCTTGGACATCTCAAAACTCACTTCAAAGTGACCTCGCTATTTCGGGTTTCGATGAAACAGGTAACAACTGGGGAGGATGGGCTGGTCCATCAGTAGACCTGATAGAAGCTTTCGGAGATAATCCAACAAGCCAGACTAGAAACAACACCGACATCCGCCGTAAGGCTACCATGATCATGGCTGGTGACAAATATGATTATTTCTACACAGACTGCGGTGGTTTCGACTTCTTGAAGCATGTATATAAAGGTTATGAGAAGCATCAAGGCAATGGTGAACTCCAGACTCCAACAGGAGCACAATGTGCAAAACATCTTGTTGGTGATAAAGCCGACCATAACTTGCATATAGGCTGCGACTTTGATGTGATGGCTTATGGTAACTATACTCAGCTGTTACGTCTTGCAGATGTTTATCTCATCTATGCAGAAGCCAAGATTGGTAATGCAGGCTCAACAACAGATGCATCTGCCATTGATGCATTCTACAAAGTTCGCAACCGTGCGGTATCTACATACGAACGCCCAACATCTATCAGTTTCGAAGATGTATGGAAGGAGCGCAGATTGGAGTTAGCACTTGAGGGCGATCGCTGGTATGATTACGTACGCAGATACTACTTCGATCCTGATGCAACAATTGCTGAGTTGAACGCACAGAAGAGAAATGAGTATTATGGTCTGAATGCGCTCTATGAGACATGGTACAACAAGGGTAGCTATGATGGTCCTTGGAACTTGAACAGCGATGTAAGATACAATGATGATCCTGGTAAGCATCAGAACGTTCAGATGAGCAGTTTTACCATCCCATTCCCTACAGAAGATGCAACCATGAACCCTCATTTGCTGGAGGCGCCACAGCATGTTGACATTTCTCAGTTTACTTATTAATATAAGAAACCTCAAAAATAGAACAATTATGAAGCTAAATAATAAAATATTAAGTATCATGCTTCTTGGAGCTACAGCTTTTACAGGTCTCAGTATCACAAGTTGTGTGGATGAGCCTGACAAATATGAAATAGCTGGTGGAACTCCTTCTATTGATTACGTTCGCCTGTGCGATGTAACCAAGAAAGATTCCATGTTAACTGGAGCATACATGGGTACAAGTATCTGCCTGGTCGGTAACAACTTGAGAAGTATAACAAAAATGCTCTTCAACGACCAGCAAGCCATTTTGAATACAAGTATGATTACAGACCATACCTTGATTGTAGATGTACCAAAGACTCTTACTGACAATCCTACCAATAAGATCTACATGTACAACAAGGATGGTGAGTGTACTGAATATGACTTCAAGACGCTCGTACCAGAACCGGTGGTAACATCATTGAGCAATGAGTTTGCAAAAGATGGCGAAACCGTAACCCTGAAAGGTGACTACCTGCTGGATTACGAGAATGCTCATCTTAAAATCACATTCCCAGGCAACGTAGATGTTACAGATTTCAAGAGCATTTCCAAGAGTGCCGTTACTTTTGTGGTACCAGAAGGTGCACAGAAAGGATTTGTCACAGTAGAAAGCATGTATGGAAAAGGTAAGTCTAAGTTCTATTTCCGTGACGACCGCTGCATACTCTTCGACTGGGATAATGACGGAGATGACGCAATAGCAACAGGTCATGGCTGGCGTGATGGAATTCAAAATGGTAACCGTATGAGGAATGATGTTGAAGGAGTTCAGCCTCTTGACGGAAATTACTACTACTTAGGAGGCAAGACCGTTAATTTCGATTCATGGGCTGAAGATGAATACTCATTCAACTACTGGCCAGAGCCGGCTGCAGGTTATCCTGAGTTGAACTCGCTGATGAAATGGGATGATGTTGACAACATGCAAGTGAAGTTTGAGGTTAACATTCCTAATGATTGGACAGGCTTGTCATTACAGGTATATTTTACCGGTAACGACCAGGTAACATACTCAACAGGCAACAACAACTATCTTGCAGATGACAAGTTTCCACGTGCACTTTGGACTCCATGGTATGGAGCAACCAACAACACATTCAGCACTTCAGGAAACTGGCAGACTGTTTCTATTCCATTATCAGAATTTGCATACGACAGATATGGAAACAAATTGGGTGGTTTGAAGTTTGAGAATCTCACAGGTATGACCATGTTCCTCTATACAGGACCATACAAAGAGGCTACTGTAGAATGCTCACCAACAATTTGCGTTGATAACATTCGTGTTTGCCCTATCAATGAATAAAATTTGCTGAACAAAAACAATAAACGTCAATCATTATGAAAAGACATAATAAATCTTTCCTCTGGTTGGTTCTGCTATTGATATGCAGTACATTTGCGTTCACATCATGCGACCGTGATGACTTGAACACCGACCAGTATGGCAATGAAATATCTGTATTATCATACGGTCCAAACCCTGTACTCCGTGGGGGTGTCCTTACTTTCAAGGGAGCCAATCTTGACCAGATTACAGAAATAGATCTTCCTGGTGCAGAAGCTATTACCAGCATTAATGTTGTTACATCAGGAAAAAACTCAGAAATCAACATTGAAGTTCCTGCAGAAAAATGTGAACCAGGTATTGTTACATTGAAGACCGCCAAGAATGGTGAAATCAAGACACTTACCCCAATCACATACATTGAGAATTTGAAATTCACAGGTTTCTACGTAGGTGAAAACAAGGAAAATCTGATTGGTAGCGTTGGAGACGTCCTCACCCTCGAAGGTGATTACCTCAACAACATTACATCTGTTATTTTTGCTAATGGCTACACTATGGATGCCGAGAGTTTTAAATCTCAGACACGCTATCAGATTCAGTTGGTTATCCCAGCAGAAGCAGGAGAAGGCAGATTCCAGATTAGCGATGGAAACAACTATATGTATTCTGAAGGTGCTTTAAGTATCAATGCTCCTGAAATCGATGCAAACAATGCTATCGGTAAGTCTCTCATCAAGGCTGGTGAAACAGAGGTCCTCAGAGGTACTTCACTTGACCAGATTGCAAGTATTGAGTTGAATGGTGCAACCGTAGAAGCAGCTGACTTCAAGTCACAAACAGCTTCTGAGATTACCTTCATTATCTCTTCTAAGGTAGCAGACGGTGAAATTACAGCTGTAACAAAAAGCGGTATAAGAATTCCTTTCGGTGAGATTACAACCGTTGTTCCTAGCCAACTCGTTGCAACTCCTTCCCCTATCAAGAATGGTGCAGAACTCACCATCACTGGTAAGGATATGGATTTGATTACAGGTATCGCATTCCCTAACGCCAAGGAATCTAAGCTTAACAAGGTTGAGACAACAAAGGTTACTTCTACAGTACCAGAGGATGCACAGGAAGGCGACATCACTTTGAGTCTTGATAATGGCAAGACCGTTGCAGTAGCCTATACATTGGTTAAGCCAACCGTTACCGCTTGCGCTCCTGCAGCCATCACAGCTGGCGAGAAGACCATCATCAAGGGTACAGATCTTGACCTCGTAGCTAGCGTCACCTTCCCTGGCGATGTAGAGCAGACCATAACAGACTTCAAGGGTACAGCCAATGCCATCGCAGTGACCGTTCCTGCAGCCTGCGCCGGTTCAGGCTTCAAGCTCAACCTGAAGAATGGTACCACTATCAACATCGATGGTCAATTGAGCATCAAGGCAGCAACAGATCCAGCTATTGCTTCCATCGCTCCTGGTGAGGCTATCGCAGGTTCAACCATCACCATCACTGGTAAGAACTTCCAGAACATCCAGAACCTCTATATCGGTTCTTACAAGGTAAACCGCTATACATCACGCAGTAACACCGAGATTGTCTGCCAGGTTCCTGCCACAGCAGAAGTAGGTACATACAAGATCGTGATGGAAGACCCAGACGGCAACAAGATTGAGGGTCCTGAGTTCAAGGTGGTTCCTGCAGAAAAGGATATCGCTACTATCACAACCAACATGGACAACAGCGCCATCAAGTATCCATATAACTTTACATGGGATGACAGCGGTCGTTTCCGCATCATGAAGGCAGACCTCATCAAGTTGGGCGTCAAGGTTGGTTCCAAGATGCTCTTCTATAAGGAAACAGGAGCTAGCGGACAGGTTCAGATCAACAACGCCAACTGGGTCCCTATTGATACTGCAGCCGACTGGAGTGGTGACCAGAACTGTGTTGAGAAGGTATTCGATGCAGCCATGATGGAAGCAGTAAACAGCATCACTGACGGCTGGAGTGATACAGCCTTCATCCTCCAGGGTGACATGAAGAATATAACCAAGATTGCCATCCTTCCATAGGATAGAAATATTTAACATAAAAGACGCATTTATGTGAAATATAATTTGTAAATTTGTGGCGTAGTTATATTAACTGCGCCACATTTTTGATTTTAACCAAAACATTAACCCGATATGAAGAAAATAGTATTATCCTTACTGGTAGCTCTGAGCTGCATCTCAGCCAAAGCTGCCGACGGCAAGTCGCTGTTTGTTTCATTCAACGACGGAAGCAGGATAGAGTTTGCATTGAGCACGCTACCGGAAGTAACCTTCGGAAATGATAAGATGACAGTGACTTCCACTGCCACTACCGCAAGTTACGAACTGTGGAAGGTTTCGACCTTCACTTATGGTACAACGACAGGCATCAAGCAGGTAGAAACCAACAACAAGTTTGCCTTCGAAGGTGACCGTATCATCGTGGATGGTACCAACAACAAGGTAAGCGCCTTCGCACTGGATGGAAAAGCCATCAAACTCTCTCCTATCACAGCTGGCGACAAGACCATCATCAATCTCAGTGAATTGACACATGGGGTCTATATTATCAAAATCAATAACAAATCCATAAAAGTAGCAAGACAATGAAAAAAATATTACTCTCACTCCTGGCAGTAATGATTTCATTCACTGCCTTGGCACAGACTAAGGGAGACAAGCTGACCATCAACCTGAAAAACGGAACATCACAAGTCTGGGATCTGACAGCAGACGGACAGGCTCCAGTTTCTAAAATCACACATACAGCAGATGGTAAAGTGGGATTCGTGATGACGGGGATGGAAAACTTTGGTGCTTTCGAAACCTACGACATCAACGACATCAACAACATCTCCTTCTCTATCTATCACGAAAGCGAAGTAGGCAATGTGAATCTCGCCGACCCTTCAGCTACAGAAAAGACCAAGCGTCTCTACAAATATCTGCAGCTGAACTATGGCAGCAAGACCCTCTCTTCGGTTATCGCCAACGTGAACTGGAACACCCAAGAGGCAGAAAAGATATTCAAGGCTACAGGCAAGTATCCTGCCATGAACTGCTATGATTTCATCCATATCTATGTTCCTAAGCAGGGTTCCAACGGATGGATCAACTATAACGACATCACCCCTGTTACCAACTGGGCAGACCAGGGCGGACTGGTATCGCTGATGTGGCACTTCAACGTGCCTAAGACCGAGAGCACCGTTCCTGGAACAGATGGCAGTGGCGTGACCTGCGTCCCAACCGAAACCACCTTCAAGGCAGCCAACGCATTGACGGCAGGCACTTGGGAAAACAAATGGTTCTATCTGGAGATGGACAAGGTGGCGGAAGTTCTGCAGAAGTTGCAGGATGCAGGCGTTGTTGCCATTTGGCGTCCTTTCCACGAGGCAGCCGGCAATGCCTGTCTGAAATCAGGTGCCAGCTGGGGCAAGTCCTGGTTCTGGTGGGGATATGATGGTGCCGAGACTTACAAGAAGCTTTGGCAGACCATGTTTGATTACTTCCAGAGCAAGGGCATCCACAACCTGATTTGGGCTTGGACCACACAGAACTGCAATGGCGATGCCAATACCTACAACAATGATGCAGACTGGTATCCTGGCGATAAGTATGTAGATATCATCGGCCGCGACCTCTATGGCTATGATGCAGCCAAGCAGGCTCAGGAGTTCAAGGAGATTCAGGCACGCTATCCTGGTAAACTCATCGCTCTGGCTGAGTGCGGAATTGATGCCAACAGCAACACAACTACAGCTGGCATCGATGAGGCATGGTACGCCGGTGCAAAATGGAGTTTCTTCATGCCTTGGTATGGAAGCAACATGCCATCCAACGACTGGTGGAAAGCAGCTATGAACAGCAAGAACGTGATTACCCGCGACCAGGTAAACCTGAACGCAAACTATGTAGAGGAAAGTGCTGTGGATGCTGTGAAGAACATGGGCATCGGTACCAATTTCGGCAACTGCACAGATGTGGTAGCCATGTGGATGAACATGAACAGCAATTCTGTTACTGATTTCGAGAAAGCATGGGGACAGGTTCCTACCACCAAACCGATGGTAGATTTCCTGAAGAAGAACGGTTTTAATTCCGTCCGCATCCCTGTAACCTGGTTCCAGCACATGAAGGCTGACGGAACGGTAGATGAGGCTTGGATGAACCGCATTCAGGAAATCGTAGATTACGTGATTGATAACGGCATGTACTGCATCCTCAATGTTCATCACGATACAGGTGCTGATAGTGATGATGTGAAACACTGGATCAAAGCTGATGAAGCCAACTATAAGGAGAACAAAGAGAAGTTTGAGTATCTCTGGACTCAGATTGCTACCCGATTCAAGAACTACGACCATCACCTGGTGTTCGAAGGTTACAACGAGATGCTAGATGCTGACAACACCTGGAATGCGCCAAGGAATGCTAGCAGCTATAAGGGTTTGAACGGATATGCCCAGAGTTTCGTGAATGCAGTACGTGCTACCGGTGGCAACAACGAGACTCGCAACCTCATCGTCAATACCTATGCAGCAGCTAACGGAGACGAGGTTTTGAACAACCTCACTATCCCTAGCGACAAGGTAGAGGGGCATATCGCCGTAGAAGTTCACACCTATGCTCCATGGGATTGGTTTGCCCAGAAAGGCAAGTGGGATGCTTCCTGCAGCAATGAAATCAAGAATATGTTCACCCGCCTGAACAATAAGTTCATCAGCAAGGGCATTCCTTGCATCATCGGTGAATACGGTACTCACGGAAGCAAGAGTGTCAGCAAAAACAGTTCTGCCAGCGAGATTCAGGCTGCTGCCGACCAGGCTGCCGACATCGTTAAGCAGGCAAAGGCATACGGCGTAGCCACCTTCTACTGGATGAGCATCTTCGACGGAACAGACAGAAGTGTGCCACAGTGGACTTTGCCTACCGTAGTGGAAGCAATGAAAAAGGCTTATAATGAATAACAAATTATGAGAATCAAATATATTATATTGATGTTCGCGGCCCTCCTGGCTTTCTCTTCATGCGGTGAGAAGAAAAAGAAATCGTATGATGAGATTGCCATGAGCGGTCTCACAACCCGCACAGAGAATCTGAAAACCAACATCAAGGCGTATGCCAACAAAGGTACGCTGATAGGCCAGATGTATGGAACCTTAACCGGAATAGGCTGGAATCGCTGGCAATGTGACAGCGACCGATGCGACTTGAAAACTCTCTGCGGTTACAGACCGGCTGCAAATGGATATGAGTTGGCTGGCATTGAAAATGGAAAATCACAGAACATAGACGGCGTTCCGTTCAAGGCTATCCGGGAAGATGTGCTGAAACACTTTCGTAAGGGAGGCTTACTCATCATGAACTGGACAATGCCTAATTATAACGGCAATAATGATATGCTGGAGGAATATACCAAACAGGTTGCCAAATATCTTGATACACTGCAAGATGGTTATGGTATCAAAGCACCTGTAGTACTCAATCTTCTTCCTGTAGACGGTAAGACATGGTACTGTAAACTCAGCAAAGACGACTATATCAGTCTTTACAAGAAGATACAGGATCTCTTGGATGACGAGGATGTAACGAATGTAGTTTATAGTTATTCTGAAACCTACCAGCCGGGCAAGAATCTGATGGATCGCTATCCGGACAACAAGATTGATGTGATCAACGTGACATATCTGCAAAGCAAAAATGCCATCGACCTCCCACTCTACCAGAAGAGCATCAAGGAGATTGTGAAGCAGGCTCTGCCTTTTGCCCAAGACCACAACAATGCCTTCGGACTGACAACAGGAGTAGAATCTATTGGTGATTCCAGTATTTTTTCAGAGACATTGCTTACAGTACTCAAGCAGCATCACATAGCTTACCTGATGTTTGGCAGAAACCAGGGAGAACCGATTGAGGAGCATTACTATACTCCATATCCTGGTGTATCGAACAAGAAGACTCATGGGTTCATGGAAATGATAAATGATGAAGTTTGTGTTTTCCTGGAAAAGCTAAACGGACTATATCTTGAACATTAATCAATGTTCGAAACGGATAAAATCAAAAAGAGAGGGCATTCACATACCCTCTCTTTTCTTTTCAACATACTAAAAATATAACTCTATACTATTTCTGAACATACTTTTTACCATTCTTGATTACTACACCCTTATAAGATGCATTAACCTGCTGACCAGCGAGGTTGTAAACCGGAGCATTCTTAGCAGCTGGAGCTACAAGCGCATTTGATATATTAGCTGGAGTATTGTCTACCAATAATACATAAGCGTGAACTAACTTGCAATTATTATAGATATTGAAAGTTACACCACCCTTATGAGATTCACCATCAACATAAGCATCTGTACCATTTTTGGCAGCCTTCTTGAAATCACCAACAGTAACAAAGATATCAAAATTCTTACCATCAGCAGCATTCAATTCATAGGTTGGACTCCAATTATCAGAATTGGCAAATCCACCAATCCCCCAACCATTGCGAGATACATAAGGATCTGTCGTATTCTCGAAGCTTAGTTTCACCTTTGTATCATCAGCATATTTGTCAAATTCTGAAGCCAAAATAGTATGACCTTCAACCAATGTCAATTCAACCTCAGTATGCTTAACCGCATTTTGGAAATAAGCACTCTTGAAAGTAACTGTCTTAGGAGCATCATCTGCACACTGCAAATAAATCTGGCGAACAACGTTCTTATGGTCTGCATTCAGTGGAACAGTAATTTTATTGTCTGTACCCATTGCTGTTGAGCAAATTGTTTTACCATCATCACCTTTGGCATCATATTCTACAACAACCTGAACATTAACCTTATCAGAATTTTCAATCTCTAACACGAAATCATCGTAATCAGAGCAATCCTTACTGCCAAGCCACCATCCTGGGCGATAGCTCCATTTTTCGTGGAATGTAATAATTTTGGTCGTTGCATCATACCAAACAGTTTCACCATCCTTCACATTGTTGCTTGGCTCTCCAATATCAAGAGTAGCTGCGTTAGCAAACATAGCAAATAATACGCCACACACTAGAGTAAATAACTTTTTCATAAGCTTTATATATTTTATAGGTTTAAATATTGTTTTTAGAATCAACACGTTTATTGGTTCTTTTCGTGGCAAATATACGACAAAAGTAGCGAAATACATGATATTATCTTGCTCATTATCAATACTATTCTTTCTACATGCCATTTTTTTTTAGAATTTGATGCAATTTATCTAAACTAAACTTTCGCATGTGATTTCAGTACGGGCTGAAGGCCGTTTCTGTGTTGGCCTCATGTTTGCCTTCAACTCTGCCTTCTTCCATACTTCCGGGAAAAGTTGCTGAAAAAGTTTTATGGTTGCATGCAAGCACATGAAGAAGAATACTCAAGTGGTTCAGTCAGCTAACTCAAGTGGTTCAATCAAGCAACTCAAGTAGTTCAGTTAGCGAGTTCAGACGTCTCTGTTAGCCGATGCAGACGTCTCGATAAGCTTACAGATACGTCTCCGTTAGCCTACGCAGCCATATTCGTAACCCGATGCTGCCATATTCGTAACCCGACGCAGCCATATTTATAACCCGATGCAGCCGTATTTATAACCCGATGCAGCCGTATTTATAACCCGATGCAGCCGTATTCGTGAATAAGTTTTATGTAATCATCTATCATCCATCACGATTTGTACTCCTAAGCTTCTTAACATACTAATATACAGACGCTTAAATAGCGTGACGGATACTTCGAAAACGGAAATATCCATCACGCTATCCATCACGATTTGGGGTTATCCCTCACAATATTCTCACTACACATTACCAGATACTGCATATCATTGTTGAAACACTTGCGATAGTTCAAATGAGGCTCACTTGAATCTGGACAGGATGTATCCGAAATTACATCGCGACGTATCTGGCGCTGCGTCGTGACGCGTCTGTTATCACGTCGGGACGTACCAGATGCTACGTCGGGACGCAATTTCGGGAACAGCATTGGAGATTATACGGGAAAAATAGCATCAAAAACAATAGGCATTGAACCGAAAAAACACCTAAGTATCGCTATTTTTATGGCAATATATGGCAGATTATGGCAATTAAAAAGCTATTGCAATATCGGTATCAACTAACAATCAGGCTGTTACCAGCTTATATGGCAATATGGCAATTCTTTTACGAAAAAAAATCCTACAGAAGTCTTTCACCACAAGAAAACAAGTTAGAAATAGCATAAAGAGGATTGACTAATATCTTCTTCCCTTTTGGGCTGACAAACTCCCCAAAATTCTCCAAAGAACAGCGAATGGCATACTTAATATGCTCTTTTTCCATAAAAACATAAAGACTCGCCATCGAACCTCGTAAACCAGACTTCACTTCCATCGGAACAATGTCAATGCCACGAGACAAGACATAATCAACCTCCGAAACGGTTCCACGAGTCAAGTTTTGCCAATAGTATAAGTCATGGCGCTCATTAGGCGACATATACTTTAGTAATTCCAATCCTGCCACCATCTCCGTCAAACTACCCTTATCAACTAAGTCTGCAGCATTGTCAACCAATAGTTCTTTCACTATAGAATTAGTAGAGTCTCCTATTCCTAACAGATTGAGGAGAAAGCCATGATCTATCAGATTATACTTCACAAACTTCGGATTAATCTCTGCACCAAGCGGAATGCCATTTGCCGCAGTATGCCATACAGGTATAATGATACCAGCATCTCTAAGCATCTCCAAAGCATTCTTGACTTGCGCAGTCGTATATCCCCCTTCCACTTGGCTAAACACGAATTTACTCCCCACTTGATGAGCCACACTAAACAATGTTTGACGCAGCAAAACAGGATTGACCTTGGCTTTATATTTCACGAAATCATCTATATAAGTTTGCTTCAACTCACTAAGCACAGAGTCTACTTCCAAATAACTATTCGTATCAACGTACTTAGCCACAGCAGCAGGCATACCACCTATAAGCAAGAATGAACGAAACCTCTCCACTAATCGCTCATAGAAGACATTCATCAATGGCTTTTGAGAGGTTGCATTCCGTTTCATACTTACCAATCCATCATCACCTAAAGCATAAAGGAATTCATCAAAAGACATCGGATATACAAACATCGAGCGGATACGCCCTACTCCATAAGCACCTAAATCCTTCAATGCAAATTCCAACAGCGATCCAGCCGCCACTACATGAAGTTCAGGATAATCTTCCTTGAAAAACCACAAGCTATGGATGGCATTAGGGCATGCCTGTATCTCATCTAAGAACAACAAGGTTTTGCCAGGAATAACGGGAACTTTGAAATATGCCGACAATTGCTCCGAAATAAACTTCACGTTTAAATCTCCATCAAAGAATTCCTTGACAGTCTTATCACGCTCAAAGTTAACTTCCAAGAAATAAGGAAAGGACTCTCCCAAGTGTCTAATGGCACTTGACTTACCTACCTGCCTTGCTCCTCTCACAAGCAATGGTTTATGCTCTACAGAACTTTTCCACGCTTCAAACTCTTTATCTATTTGTCTTTTCAGATACTTCATATCTCTATATTATTGATTTTCAATGCAAAGATAATGCAAACGAGCGCAATGAAAGCTTGCTTTCTGATTGCCGAGTGCAGCTTATCTTATGCAAAGATAATGCAAACGAGCGCAATGAAAGCTTGCTTTCTGATTGCCGAGTGCAGCTTATCTTATGCAAAGATAGCACTTTTATCTGAATAAAAGCCAATCAATTAAGCTTTTTTATAAAAAAGTCAGAGGTTATTTGATGCTAAATTATAAAAAAGTCAGAGGTTTTTGTCTTATACGTGAAAAAGTTGTCACCTTTAGGACACGAAAAAGCCAGAAAAAAGAGGGTGCACCATGAACTGATGGCACACCCTCCTAAAACAACTAACAATTTCACTAAACTTATAACTTACCAATCTTCTTCATTCTGTCTACCTGCGTCTTTACTACATCCAATGTAGATTTATCGGTAGAGAAAACGGAGTTCAGACCTTGCGCTTCCTGAGCAGGATCACCGGTGTAGTCATCACCTACCTGCCACTGCTCATGCTTAGGATTGGCAAAGCCGCCCCATCCCCAGAAGTTACAACCGGCAAAGTAACCGCCGGATGCAGCATTGTCGCCAACAAGACTGAACACATACTTATAATATCCATCACGTGCTTCTGTTGTAGAAGAAGTTGAAAAAGAGAAACCATCACGAGGATAGCCGAACTCCTCCATCACCAATGGCTTCCTGATACGTCCGCATACCTCAAGATGTTCATCAATATACTCCTTTGTGTTCTGGCAGGAGATTCCCAAATCTTCCTGCAAATGGTCTTTTCTTGCCCAACTCCAGTTGTATGGCCAAAGATGAATGTTGCAATAATCTACATTCTTGTCGGCACAGATCCGTTCCCAACAGTTCAGTTCTCCTTCACATCCCCATTTTCCTTCGCTACCGATAGAAATCAGATGATTCTTATCGAGCGAACGGATCAGCTTGCTCGCTTCACCCAGCCACTTTTCGAAAGCAGGCAACTGCTCTTTGCTGAAAGCACGAGGCTCATTACCTATCTGCCATGACATGATAGCCGGGTCGTCCTTATACTTCTTCTTTGTATATCTGTTGGTTCTCGTAAGTATGAATTTCACATAATCATAGAAAAGCTGATGCGCCTTTTCGCAGGATGCATATTTGGCGACGAAGTTCATGAAGGCAGGATATCCATCTTCGTTAGGACGGGGAGCCTGACCCAAACCAGCCTGCTCCAGGTAATAGCCATAACCGCCACTCCATTCCCAGGAATTGTTCAGATAGAGCACGGCCAGCATCTTGCGTTTGCCCATCTCCATCAGCAGATAGTCGAGACCGGCAAGAATTGTATCGTTATAAACGCCCGGTGCTTCCTGCAGCGTCGGCTCAACCTTGGTCTTCACTCCTCGCTTTCCATCAGAGCCCACCAGGATGCGGAGATTATCAATGCCCATCTCCTTCATCTTATCGAGTTCCCTACAGAGACGCTCACGGTTGCCGCCCTGTCCTTCTGAACCGAGGATTGCTCCATACCAGAAATTGGTACCTACATAATAATAAGGTTTACCATCACGAACGAAATGTCCGTCCTTCACCTGCACAAAGTTCGACTTCGCTGAGATATTGCATGTAGCCAATGCCATCATCAAAAAAACAAATATCTTCTTCATTTATTTATTTATTTAAGTTTACAGTTTAAAGATTCATTTTCGGTTGCAAAGATACTAAATAAGGGCAAAAAAGCATGATACTTTTTTGCCCTTTCTACATATAAATCTAAACTATGCTTATTTATTATTGCTTTTTCTCTATTTTTCTAAGGTTTCGGATAGATTTTCAGGTAATCTTCCATCCCTTCGGCTGCTCCCTGCATCACACCTTTAAATATATAGGAGTCGGAAACCACCTGCTTCTTTCTGTCGAAGATGGTCATGTGAGGAAGAGGCTGCACATTGATATCCCAGACGTATGGGATAAGACCTGCCTTCATCATTTCGGCAGTCACAGCACCATACCATGCCATCATACTCTCATTGTGCTTCTCCTGATTACCACCGAAGAGAGAGGCATCCTTACGGTTGGCACCATATTCACCGATGACTACCGGATAGCCCAGATCTACAAACTTCTGTTTCATCTTCATCACCTGATTGGTGATATGCTGGTAGGCATCCACGTTCTTGTTATTATACCAGATGGTGTTTACGGTTCGCCCCTGGTCATCGGCAGGCGCATGTCCTTTCCAATAAAGAGCCACCTTGCCCCAATCGGCATCTTTGTCCATCAAGGTAAATATATAAGGATCGTAGAAATGAACCTCTGCCATCAGACGGTTCTTCACCTTATCCTTCAGACGGGTGATGTCGTAAGAATCCTTTGCAGCCAAATCAATCTCGGTCTTTGGAGTCTGTACGATGAGCACACGGCTGGCATTATTACCACCGGTAGCACGGACGGCATCGATAAACACCTGTTCGTACACCAGGAGACGGTCGGCAAACTCCTTACTATCAGGAGCCAGCATGTCGCCTTGAACCTGCGGACTGGCGCCTCCCACTCCCGGTTCGTTGAGGGCAGCAAAGAGAACCCGCTGGTCATACGTCTTGAATTCCTTTGCTATATTCGTCCACAGCTTGCGGAACATCTCCTTATGCTCTGCCACATTCGCCCCACTGGTAAAGGCATCATGCTCCATCCATCCGCCATCCCAGTGTTCGTTGATGATGACACAGAGACCGGCATTGAGACCATAGTTTACGATTTCCTTGATTCGTTTCATCCAGACAGAATCTATGGTCATATTCTCCTTATCCGTAAGATGCCCAGCCACCCAGGATATAGGGATGCGAAGACTGTTGAATCCCTGCTGTTTCAAACTCCGGATATAGCTCTCAGTAGTCTTATCATTCTGCCATGAAGTTTCCGACTTCAGTCCAGCCTGATTGGTAAAGACATCGTTCCAGTCGCACGCCTCCATCGTATTACCCAGGTTGACTCCTGGGGCCATATAGTGAGCCAATTCGGTAGCCGTGAGTTTCATTTTCGAGATACGACCATCCACTGGTTTAACCTGTGCGCCAGCCCAAGCGAAATGAGCGGCAGCCAATATAATCATAACTATCTTCTTCATATATCAATCTAACGTATTATCGGGTTTTGAAGTTATCATGTTGCAAAGATAGCGAAAAAACCGTAGCGTGAATGTATACTTTTGATAAAAGGATAGGTATATTATGTTAGGATATACGATATTTGCACAAAAAAAGGACGCACATCAGAGAAAGATTCTCCGATATGCGTCCACACACTTTATATTAAACCTAAAGACTTAATATCTCGTTTTTTATTTAGCTGGCCACTTTGCTGCTGCAACTCCGGCTGTAATACTCTCAAGCATATTAGCATTGCTAACACTTGCACCAGCACGGTTGAAGATGGTCATGCTAGGAAGACCGCCATTGGTATCCCATGCCATTGGCACACAACCATTATTGATAGCACTAGTTACAACAGCCTTGTAATAGTCCTTAACTGATGCATCATGAACAGCATCCTTACCGATAACCAGACGCTGGTTGGCACCAAACTCACCAATCAATACAGGATAGCCCTTGTCGAAGAAGTTGGTCTTCATCTTCTTCATCTGAGCCTCTACATAATCCTCGTTATATTTAGCATCAGCTGTACGATCGGCATCACCACCCTGGTTGTTCTTACCCCAATAGAGATAGTACTTACCCCAATCCTTGTCTTCACTCATATCTGTAAACTGATAAGGATCGTAGAAATGAACCTCTATCATCAGACGGTCGGTAGCAGAATCGTGAAGCTTAGCCATATAATTATGAGCTACGGTATTGTCGATATTAGTATTAGGACCCTGAACCACCAGAACTCGCTTGGCATTGTTGCCACCTGTAGCACGAACCGCCTCGATGAAAGTCTGCTCATATTCAGCAATTCTATTGGCCAAATCCGCAGTGCCCAGCAAAGCATTGGCATCGCCGGCACCCACTCCAGGCTCATTCATACCAGCAAAGATAAGACGCTCGTCATAATTCTTGAAACTGTTGGCTATCTGAGTCCAGATCTTGGTGAGTTTTGCCTTGGTAGCATCCACATCAGTAGCAGCTGTCAAACCATCATGCTCAATCCATCCACCATCCCAATGCTGGTTAATGATGACATAGAGATCGTTCTTGATGCAGTAATCTACCACCTCGTGAACACGAGCCAGCCAATCGGCATCGATGGTGCAAGCCTCAGCATCTGTGATGTGACCCATTACCCAAGAACAAGGAATACGGACGCTCTTGAAACCGGAAGCCTTCACCAGGTCGATGAGCTGCTGGGTAGTCTTTGCCGACTGCCATAAAGTTTCAGAACCGATACCGGCATTCTTCCAGTTATTAGCAGAATTTCCTGCCTCCATCGTATTACCCAGATTCCAGCCAGGATACATCAAGGCTGCAATATCCATAGCCGTCTTACTCATATCACCAGTTGTAGTACCCTGCTCCTGGTTGATGGTAACCGCTTCAGTGATGGAAGTACTGTCGTTTACCACCATGGTATAGCTAATGGTTGCCGAACGGGCATTGCTGATGTTGGCAGCCACCGAATAGTTGCGGGTGTATTCCACCATGTTGGCACGAGAAGTAATCTCACTCACCCAGTCATTGCTGATTACCTGAGAATAACTTGCATTTGCCTTCAGGGTAACAGTAACCTGACCACCGGCAGCCCCCATATTTACATTTTTACTAGATGTGATGAGAAGCCCCTCGGTAGAGTTCTGGCTCACGGTGATAGTCTTGGTATCAGAACCAGCAGCTACGGTGATAGTTGCCGAACGGTCATCATTGGCTGTATTTGCCTCTGCCTTGATGAGGAAATGATGGGTAATACTAGAAGAGCCAGCCACTGGAGTTACAGCCAACCAAGCCGCTTCGGTAGAAACCGTTGGTACCTGAGCCGCCTTGACATATAAATCAGTCTCACCGCCATTCTTCGTAAACGCCATATCAGAACGGGAAACCACGAAATCCGTAGAGAGTCCTTCACCGCCTTCGATGGTATCCTCATTAGAACAGGCTGAGAAACTGACCATGGCAAAAGCCATGATCAGAAACGATAAAATTGTTATTTTCTTCATATTCATAGAATATCAAAATAATACGTATGATTACTTACCTGGAGTCAAGACATGATTAATCTTGACCTTAACCTGAGTAGGATCAACCAGGTCTTTCCACAAATCGTAGAGTTCGATGGACCAAACCACTGCACCCGAGCACTTATCTGCCAAAGAAGCGGAAACCTCGTAGGTGCCATCGCCCTTCACATAAGTACGCCCGAATTCAGAACCGCCCCAGTAGCTAGGATACCAGCTAGGTGTGGCATAAGAAAGTTCTGTCTTGTAGTTTTTGGAAGCAGAATCCTTCAGGTTGCCGTCGATACCTGTGATGGTGAAGTTGACTATCAGATTACCTGAGAATGACAAGGCAGAAGCATCCACTCCATTTGCCTTGGTATTACCATACTCATTGTAGATTTCAATGCGACCGTCTGTGCCGTTGCCATCCTTGTTGACGAACTCTGTCTTGGAGAAATCCATAGAGAATTCAGGATCCACATCAAACTTGATGCTCACAATCTCTGCAGTAATCTTGGATGCATCGATGGCATCAGCTGCCAGATTGTTGATATCAACACAGAATACCGCTGCACCTTCTGCCTCGGCACCACCTGTCTCCATCCAAACCGTATAGAGACCATCGCCAGTAACGTTGGCATCATACTTGGAATTATCAAAGGCTGACCAGCGACTTGGATCCCAAGAAGCATCAGCATACTCCAAACCAGCCACATGACTGCCCGCACCTGCCTTCATGTTATCTGTCAAACCAGAAAGACGGAAAGTAACCACCATGTTCTTGGTAAACTTAATCTGAGCCTGGTTGATGCCAGGATTGCTGCCTGTAGAACTATACTGGTTGAAAATCTCGATACGGATTCTACCATTATTCTCAAGGTCGCCGACAACCAATTTGGAATTATCAACCTTCAACTCAGGTGACATACGAACAGGACGAATCGCCAAACCCAGGTTGCGGGCCGAAACACCAGATGAAGCAGTACCATTGATCAGATTGAGCGTCTGGCTATAATCCGTAGCGATGCTATAGTTATTGCCGCTCCAATACAAGCCCTGGTTGCCCTCACCTACCTTGGCAGTGCCATTGCGGTAACCGGTGTAAGGCATAAAGATACTGTTGCCATTGGCTGCAGTAAATCTGATACCCTTCACGCCCTTCACCTCAACTTCTGTCTGAGTGGTATTGGCAATCAACTCACTCATCTGATCAGCTGTAGGAGTAGAACTACGCATCAAGGCACCCGCATCCACGTTCACCTTCTTCATGATATCCTTATCCGTACCGGCGATATCCTCCACTGTATTGTAATCGATGAGATAAGTACTCTGATTCACACCAGTCAAATCACCATAGCCTAGAAGGGTACCTGTCTCTTCCTCTGATTCTGCACCCAGGTTGCATTTAGCCCAAAGGATGCTCAAACCCAAGTCAACATATTCCATTGACTGCGCTGGAGTGGTAAAGCTCTTGGTCTCACCATAGACAAAACCATCGCCCAACTCGAAATATGATGTATAATAGTAAGTAGTTCCAGGAAGCAAACCTTCCACACGTTGACTGATGGTCTTGGCACTGGCAGAGATTGGATAATCGATACCATTCTCTACATCCGCCTCAGAGGTTGAAATCTTGAAACCGTAGTTCATCTGGGTCTCCCCCTCTATCAGGATGCCGTCCAAGCCATTGGCTGTAGCACTCAAGGTAGCCTTGGTAGCCGTAACATCCGTGGCTCCGGCTGTAGCAATCTGGGCATCGGTAGCCACGAAGCTCTTCACCTCACCAAACTTGGTTACTATGCCCTGCAACTGTACGTAAGTGGCATAATAATAGGTATTGCCCTTGGTCAATCCCGAGAGAGTGGCGGTTACATTACCTTCGGCATCAATCACGCCTGGCTGCTTGGAGCCGGCTGTGGTAGGATCGGGGTTTGTACCATAAACAACACCCACCGCATAGGCACCTGCATCCTGCTTACTCAAGTTCAAGACCTTGCCGCTGACTACTGCCGAAATAGCAGTAACAGAAGCATCACCCGTCTCAATGGTGCTAATTACATTTCCTGTGGCTGCAGAGTAGTCATCATCGCTACAGGAAGAGAGCGAGCAAAGACCGGCCATCAGCAGCATCACACCTGCTAAATATTTCATTTTCATAATCTAATCCACATTAAAGTTTCTAATCTTATTTACCCTCTGAAGGTGTCACTACAGGAGCACCTGTATCCATCTTCACGGTGATAACTACTTCGATGCTTGAAGAACACTTGAAGTCGGTAAACTCGTTTTTGCCGGAATCAAACTTGAAGCATGCGGCAGGCCCCCATGGGTTCAATACATAACGACGGAAGGAGTTGGTACTTGGGTCGTCATTTGTATATCCTCTTGGAATGAGTGTATCATCAAAATCAACACTCTTGCCATCTACCTTGATGCTCTTGATGGTGATATCGCAGTTTGGATTGTCCTTCAGAATCTTGTTGACGTCGATGTAGAGAAGATATGGATTGCTCTCTGCACCCTCAAACTTCAAGGAATAATCGCCATCGCCTGTGATGAACACATTGGTGCTCATATAGTTGGCGATATCGCCATCGTGCTTCCAGCCCCAACCGGAGTTGTTGAAGAAGAGGTTTGCCTTATACTTAGGACCTGATGCAGAACTTGCGCTCTGGGCTACCCAGTGGTATGCCTGATACTGATAGAGATTGCCCTGGTCATCAAGACAATGGCTACCGAGCCACAAATCCTTCAGATGTCCGGTATAATCATCCTTGCTGACTTTCAGGATGCGCAGGGTGTTGTCCGCATTAGCATGCATGTTGTAATTGCCCGTTGCAGAAAGCTGGGTATTTCCGAAGCCCTTGTCGAAGGTGAATACGCCCTCATCGTTCAAGGTATATTTACCGGAAACCTGACTTCCATCAGGAGCGGTATAGATATAACTCTTTGACTCGCTGTTCATCACGAGGGTTGCATCCTCGATACCACTGGCTGCTGTAAGCTGAATGCCCTTGGCACTACCGTCGAGGTTGCAATAGTCAAACTGCCGTCCCTCATCATTATCAGGGTTAGCCAACTTGTAGGTGATTTCCTTATTGGTCTTCTGCTCTACCCAGTCGCGCCAGTCGGTCATCAGCGTTGGCTTCACCTGGGTGTTCTCTACCCCGGAAGGAGTCCAATTGTCCCAGTATTCCTGTGAAACGAAGTTGTAGCAAAGCAAGCACTTGCCCTCATCTGAATTGTCTCGAACTGTTGCTATCTGCAAACGGTCGTCGGCAAGTCCCATCAGCTTCAGTCCGCTACGCCAGTTGGTAGCAACCTTGTCATGTCCCGAATTGTGGAGCAGTTCCGCATCCGAGAAGGTGATGGTATGATTGTCTGTATCCAGCATGTAAGTACCCTTGAAGGTCTCACCGGTCTCAGCATTATATACGGTGACATGGGCACCGCCAATCAGGTCGAACTCCATATAACCATAATCGATAGCCGACATCACCCAGGAGTTGCCTGGGATATCAGGAGTATAGTTCCAATGGTCGCCGGCTGCAGCGGTCTGTCCCATCATGCAGGTACTCCAGTCATCATCCATACCCCAGAATCCGAGCGGACCTGGCCAGAGGTCTGAATGCTTGGTGATGACATTGGCATCGATATCCAACTTCCATCGCTTCGATTTGCCTACGCCGCCACTCAGATAGGTCCACAAAGGATCGGTAACGAATTCGGCACAGAAATCATCTACCTTGAACTCGGCGTAGGGTCCCCAGAGGAAACCGCCGCGGGTTTCAACACCGACACGTGCCTGATAGGTACCATTGAAAGGAATCTTCAGGCTCACCTCATCCTGCTGGAAACGTCCCTGAGGCGTATCAAAGACCACCGAATAGCTCGATGGCAACAGACTCTTGAACTTGACGATATTAGGATTGCTTTCGTCGTGAGTAATCGTGAAGGCGATGTTCTCAGCCAAATCCTCAGAAGACAAGTTCTTATCGCCCAGACCAAACTCGTCTGGAGAGCAGCTCGCCATGACGAGAATCATGACAGCTGCCAAAAGCGAATATATTTTATTTATAATCTTCATAAAACCAATACTTTAAAAAGTTAGAATTACCAACCTGGATTCTGCTTCAGGAGACCATGAGAAAGTCCGATCTCGGTGATAGGAATCTGAATCAAGCCACGTTTCTTGATTATATTCTCGGCACTGATGGATACGGTGGTTTTCTCGCCGCCATCCTTCACTTCCCAGGAACCGGCAATCTCCTTGGCTGCCTGCTCCACGCCCTGACGGAGCTGATCCCAATAGCGGATTCCCTCGAAGGCAAACTCAAGCTTGCGCTCTTTCAGGATGTTCTCCTTGGTAGCTGTCTGCTGAGAATAGTTGCCACTCAGGGTGGTGCCATCATCCTCAGTATAAGCACGCTTGCGAACCTGGTCGAAGTAAGACTGGGCATTAGGACTGCCCAGCTCTGCTGCCATCAACAGGACATCGGCGTAACGGACGAGTACCCAATCCTGGAACTGACTGATTTGGAAATCGCCTGCACCCACTGTTTCCGTGTAATGCTGCAACTTGCCATCACCAGCAGTTTCGTGCTTAGACAAAGGGGTATATTTCTTCACGAAATATCCGGTGTATTCACGCTGGTCGGCAAGATAGGTGTTCTCGTAATCCTTCAACTGTGAAGCATCGATGATAGAGGCTGAACGGCGGGTATCACCCGTAGCATAGGCTGAAGCAATGGATGGTGTAACGGTGCATGCACCCCAACCCTGACCATAGCCTTCGTAAACCAGACTACCGGTACGCATTCCTATCATCACCTGGAAACGGTTACCATCATTGTTGCCATTATAATCGGCTGTGTAGTTGAACTTCATCGAGAGTATGGTCTCTGGGTTTCCAGGACCAGCCCAGGAAGAGTTCTCATGTGCCCAAAGTCCTACGTGGTCACCGCTCTTGTCATCAGCAGAAGCTGGCCACAAATCTCTGAATCGAGGTACCAGACTGAACTCGCCACTGGAGATGATATCCTCGCAGGCTGCCAGGGCATCCGCCTTGGTCAAGCCCAGCTGATCAGGCTCCTTGCCATAATAGCCACTATAGAAGAGGTATGCGCGAGCCAGAATTGCCTCGGCACCATACTTGGTGATATGTCCATCGTTGGTAGCCGCATCCTTCTTAGGATAGGCATTGGCAGGAATATGCTCGATGGCATACTTCAAATCTCTGAATACCAGACTATATACAGAGTCAGGAGCAGCCTGAGGAACCACTTCGCTGGTGGCATGTTCCAGCAACGGAATATTCTCCCAAAGGCGAAGCATATCGAAATAGCACAAGGCGCGAAGGGCATGAGCCTCACCCAGATAAGTGTTCTTTGCATTCTCATCATCCCAGGTAATGCCTTCACCCTTATCGATAAACTCATTGCAGCGGAAGATGGCTGCATAATAGCTCTTCCACAAGGTTTCGTGCATATCGGTATAAGATGGTGCCTGATTCATGTCGAAACGGTCGAGAATCTGGGTATTGCGTCCATCGGTGTTACCCGTACCGCCAAAGCACTCGTCACTCATCGTCTCGGTCAACTGATAGACAGAGAACGAAGGACCATCAGAAACTGTACGCTGCCAACCGTCGTAGCAGGCATAGAGCGAGCGAAGTCCATCCTCCTGACTCTTATAGTAATTGCCGGAATTCGATTCTGTCTTGGAATCCACATCCAGCCAACTGTCGCTGCAAGATGCCAGACCTCCCATAGCCAAAATACCCAAAGCGGCTATCTTTATTTTATTTGTCTTCATAATGATATCTTCTTTAAATTAGAACTTAAGATTCAAACCTACCATGAAGGTACGTGGACGTGGATAGTAACCCAAATCTACGCCTGATGCCCAACTGTTGACACCATAACCGATTTCTGGGTCCATGCCGTCATACTTAGTAAAGGTAAACGCATTCTGAACCTGGAAGAACAAACGGGCCTGAGATACGAACTTCTGATGCAGAAGCTTGGCAAAATCATAACCTAAGGTAATGTTGCTGATTCTCAAGAAGTCACCATCCTGGATAAAGAGGTCGGAGAACTGATAGTTCACATTGGTCTCTGTTACACGTGGATATTTGTCGGATGTTCCCTCACCTGTCCAGCGCTGCAGGATGGCTGAAGTGTAGTTGGCTGTCTTGGCACCTACATTGCGGTAGCTCTGAACGATGTCGTTGCCTACAGAACCGTTGGCGGTTACAGAGAAGTCGAGTCCCTTGTAGTCGAAACCGAGTGAGAAACCATAGGTAAAGTCTGGCATACCATTGCCCAGGTTTACCTTGTCGGCATCATTGATGGTACCATCGTGGTTGACATCGTAATACTTCACATCGCCAGGTTTTACAGAAGACCCCTGAAGTACGCCATTGCCTGCCGCTACCCACTCGTCGATTTCTTTCTGGTTCTGGAAGATACCAGCGGTTTTGTAACCCCAGAAGTAACCGATTGGTTCGCCATTGCTGCAACGGTAGAACTCGGTAGAGTTATCATAGAGCTGACCATTACCATCGGTACCATGAATGATACCATCGGATGTAGGGATGCTTCCCACCTTATTCTTATTATAGGCACCGTTGACATTCACATAGTAGTTGAAATCTCTACCTATGTTGTCGTTCCAGCCCAAACCGATTTCTATACCGGTATTCTCTACGTCACCTCCATTGAAATAAGGGGCTCCCGTACCGGCTGTGCCTGGGATAGGCTTAACCAGCAACCAGTCTTTGGTGGTCTTCTTATACCAGTCAATATTGACATTCAACTTGCCCAGGAGGCGCAAATCCAAACCGAAGTCCAACTGCTCTGAAGTTTCCCACTTCACATTCTCGTTAGACAGACGGCTTTCGTAAGCACCATAGTAATTTGACTGTCCGTCAGCACCCAAAGCCGTACCGAAGTTATAGTAAGCGCCCGATGTTGAGATAGGAGAAATAAACATCAGGTCGCCAATATTCTGGTTACCAACCTGTCCCCAGCTTGCACGCACCTTGGCATAATCAAGCACCTTGAGCAGAGGCTTCACCCATTTTTCATTGGTTACAATCCAACCGGCAGAAACAGAAGGGAAGTAGCCCCAGCGGTTGCCACGGGCAAACTTAGAAGAAGCATCGGCACGCAGGGTAGCTGTTGCCATATAGGTTTCCTTCCAGTTCCAGCTTACACGACCAAAGTAGCTCACCATGCGCTGTGACAGAGAAGGAGCACCGCTGGCACCCAGACCATCGGTAGCGGTAGCAGCGGTACCATTGCTTACATAAGCATGGTTCCAGTCGGCAAAGCCACTCTTCAGGGTTGCATTGGATGCACTTACGCCTACGCCATCAAAGCGCCAGGACTCCATACCTGCCAAGGCTGTGAAGCTATGCTCCTTCACCTTGAAGTCGTAAGACAGGGTGTTGGTCCAGGTCAACTGCCAGTTATGTCCCATATTCTGGTTCACACTGGTACGGTTGGCTGTGTTGTAGCTATAGATAGAGAACTGATAGAGAGGAGTAAACGAACGGTAATCGCTTGCATAATATTCGTAACCTACTACAGTGCGATACTTCAAGTTCTTGATAGGCTCAATCTCCGCATACACATTACCGGTGAAACGGGCTGCATTCGTCTGATTGTTATTGTTCGTCATCATCAAGCCGTATGGGTTGCCATCGGCATTATACCAGTCGCTGTTGCTGGTATCATTAAAAGGAGAATCATACTTGTTGTTGTCGCTATACACAGGCGACAATGGAGAGGTATTGAAGGCACTGCGCAGAGAGTTGTTGTAAGCATTGCCCACACCGATACCCGAATTTTGGGTATAGATGAAACTGATCTGCTCACCCACCTTCAACCAGTGCTTCACCTTCCAGTCGGAATTGACACGGAAGTTGTAACGTTCATAATTGCTGACGTCCTTGCCGCCAACAATACCCTCCTGGTTCATATAACCCAGCGTCATGGCATAATTGGCAGTCTTGCTACCGCCATTTACACCTATATTATATGAAGAAGTCTTGGCATTCTTCACAAACATCTGATCTACCCAGTCGGTATCAATCAAATCGCCATTGGCATCATAGATACTCTTGTACTTGCTCCAGTCGTAGGCATTCTTGCCCGAGTTGATGGCAGCCTCATCCAGAATAGCCATATACTCCCTAGCATTGAGCATATCAATGCTGCGTGGCTTGTTCTGCCAACCCACATATCCGTCGAAGCTAACCACGGCACGGCCTTCCTTACCACCCTTGGTAGTAATCAGAACCACACCATTGGCCGACTGCGAACCATAGATGGCAGCCGATGCAGCATCCTTCAGCACATCAATGCTCTCGATATCGGCAGGATTCAGAGAAGCGATGTCACCACGTACACCATCAATGATGTAAAGCGGATCAGAACCACTCACGGTACCCATACCACGGATGTTTACCTTCAAACCGGAACCCGGCTGACCGGATGTTGAGATGATGCTCATACCAGGAGTCTGTCCCTGGAGCGCCTGAAGCGGATTGGAAGTGTTCAACTTGGCGATGTCATCACCCTTCACGTTGATGTTGGCACCCGTCACCAGCTTTTTCTTCTGAACACCGTAACCTACTACGACAACTTCATCAAGTGACTGCTTGTCCTCATTCAAGGTTACGTTGATTGTCGAACCTGTAACTTTAATCTTTTGGGTGATAAAGCCCAGATACGAAACTTCGAGTGTTTGTCCATTCTTTGCTTCAATGGTAAAGTTACCATCCAGGTCAGTAACGGCACCCGTCTTTGTACCATGCACCATGACACTTGCACCAATCAATGGTTCATTGTCACTGCCAGAGATGACAGTACCCTTAACCGTCTGAGCATTGAGGACACCCGCTCCGATTCCTAACATTGCCTGGAACACCAACATGATGGCTACCAGAGCAACTTTGCAGAACATGTGGCTCTGCGAGAATTTCTGAGATGTTTTTCTCATAATTACTTTAGGTTTAAATTAATAATTGTTGCTTCTAGGTTTAATATAGGCCTATGTAACATAGGTCGAATATTGCCTTTATATAAATAAGGGATAAGCCTCGGTTATGAGGATTGCCTCGATTTATCGTTGTTTACATTTACTTTTCCGGGGGCAAAGATAGATAAAAAACAGACACAATGGGGTATGTTTTGGTTAATCAATTACGTATAAAATGTTGCGCAACCTACATTTTTTAACGAAAAAGCACCAAAATGTAGCATAAAATACATTTTGGTGCAAAAATAGTTTAATTAATATGATATTTTATCAACCCCGGCATCGGAGCTTTCAATATCTGGGAAATCTTGAGATGAAACTCATCCTCCATCACATTTTTCAAAGGTGATTCAAAGTAATAGGCAATGCTTCCAACAAAACCAAGCATCGGGATTTCTTCTTCCAAAGATGAATGCCAGGCCTTCATGCCAGGCTCCAACTGACTTATATCTTCAGTGCTCGCCTTTACATATTTAATATAAGGTGTGAGATTCTTTGCGTAGAACTGATTGAAACTCTCCAATATCATGCGATAGAGAGCCATCGCTTCGTTCAGTTCGTCAGTCCCGTTCTCATGTTTCTCACCTTCTGCTATCTGTTCTGAGATAAAAGGACAGATGGAAGCCAAGAAGCGATTGGCAAGCGGCTGTCTGTACACCTTATTAATAATAGTAGGATAATCCAAGCCTGACCAGGCAAGATATTTATTCTTTAGCGATACAGGCAATGTGCCCTTGAAGATACCATTGAGAAAAAGTTTGCCGATTACTGCCCCACTACCCTCATCGCCCAGGATATATCCCAACGGAGGCGTGTTCATCACAATCTTCTCTCCATCGTAAAGACAACTGTTGGCACCGGTTCCCAAAATACAGGCAATACCCGGTTTCTTGCCAAAGAGGGCACGGGCTGCTCCCAGCATATCACCTTCTGCCTCAACCTTGGCTTCGGGAAAAGACTGCTGCAAGAGTGATTTCATGCGAGACTTCATCGCCTCGGTTACTCCACTGCCATAAAAGAAAACCGCCTGAGGCTGCTCTGACAGAACAAGTTCCTTACACAACACATCCAATATCTCGGCATCACTCTGATGAATCGGACTGATGCCCTGCGTCTTACAGGTAACCATCACGTTACCCTGTTCATCAACCAGAGCCCAATCGGTCTTGGTGCTGCCACTATCTGCTATGAGTATCTTCATATTCTTATCTGATTAATTAACGTATCCTTTGACGTTGCAAATATAATCAATTTATATGAAAAATGCAAAAGATAACCCTAAAAATCGAACGTAAAGATGCTAATATATCAAAAAAGGCGATTTTCTCTTTGCTTTTTCACGAATTATTAATAACTTTGCAGTCAAATTTACTAAATATGAAGAAGAGACTATACATCATAATTCTGCTGATGGTGGCATTCGTGCTGCCAAGCAACGCAGTGCTCAAGGAAGCCAACCTGGACACAACACTCTATATGCTGCGTACAGAATTGACCAACTATCACATAGACTTGGAGAAACAGAACCAAGCTGCCAAGGCTCAACAGTTGGCTGTGATTCAGGAACTCATCAGTATTGTGAAACAGGCTGACCAGAACTCCATCATGCTCTATTCGCAGCGCAATGGGTATATTTTCGACATGACGTATGCCTGTCATGAGGCTACAGAGCAGTTTAAGAAGTTTAAGTCGAAGGCTGTTCCTTTCCGCCAGATGATCAAGAAGAACAATGTTGAGGTGGCTCGTTTCGATTCGCTCATCAACTATCTCTACGGCATGAACACCATGTTTCTCAGCGAAGAAGCACAGGTGAACCGAAACGTAGACCTGACTCTGGCAGTCAATATCCGCCGCCAGCTGGTAGAGAAACAGAAACAGTTGCAAGCCTATGTGCAGGCTTACGACCGAACCGACCGTAAGTTACAGGCGCTCAACGACTATGCCAACCGCAGATACGAAGATATCCAGAACAGCATCTTCAATAATGGAGACGACAACTATCTGCGCATACTCCGTAACTTCAGCATGAACTATAAGGAGGCGAAGACATCTGTAACCGAGAAATACAAGCCCATACCAGGCATGATGTCACAATGGGATGTACGTATCATCTTCATCCTCTTTGGTATCATCGTCTTCTGGGGACTAATCTCCATCTTCCTCAATCTCTTTACCATCCGCATCGTGATTACCCAACTCATGAAGCATGGTATGTTCGAGAACAAAAAGGAAAGTTTTATGGCAAAACGACCATGCCTTATCATGGCGATGACGGTAGTAACCTTCGCATTCATCCTGGGTATCGTAAGAATGGCGGTTACCCAGAACTTCGTGATTATGGCAAGCCAGCTGCTGGTAGAATATTCCTGGCTAGTTGCCGTCATCCTGGTATCTATCCTGCTACGTGTAGACAACGATAAGATCAAGAATACCTTCCGTATCTATTCACCATTGATGCTGGTAGGTTTCATCGTTATCGTGTTCCGTATCATCCTGATACCAAACGACCTGGTAAACCTCATCTTTCCACCAGTCCTTCTGCTCTGCGCTCTCTGGCAGTGGAATGTGATTGGCAGAAAGCACAACCAGGTATTACGCACCGACAAGACATACGCATTCATATCGCTTGCCGTATTCGGAGTAAGTACCATTTTTGCCTGGACAGGTTTCACACTGCTTGCCGTCCAGCTTATCATCTGGTGGACCATGCAGCTTACCTGCGTGCTTACCATCACCTGTTGCGAAGGATGGCTCAGCGTATATGCCAAGCGTAAGAAGTTGGCTGACAAGGCGATTACCGACAAATGGCTGTATCGCTTTATCTATAAGGTATTGCTCCCTATTTCAGGCGTACTCTCGTTCATCATCTCTATCTATTGGGCTGCAGATGTATTCAATATGAGTGATACGACATGGGAGATATTCAACAAGGATTACATCAAGACCAGTAACTTCACTGCATCGCTTTTCAGTATTTCAGAGGTAGCTTGTCTGTACTTCCTGTTCAACTACATCAACATTACTTCTGTAGATTTCATGCGTCATCACTTCGAGAAGGCAGACCCGGTGTCGGCTGCTTCAAAGATTGTGATGTTCAAGAACGTGATGCAGGTGATTATCTGGGGTATCTGGCTGCTGATAGCCCTGAATGTGTTCCAGGTAGGAAAATCATGGCTGCTAGCTATCTTTGCCGGCTTATCAACCGGTCTGGGTTTTGCATCAAAGGATATTCTCGAAAACATCTACTACGGCATCTCTCTGATGATGGGCCGTGTGAAGGTGGGTGACTATATCATCTGTGACGGCACCCGTGGTAAGGTAAGCAGTATCAGTTATACCTCTACGATGCTGGAGGCTACCGACGGTTCGGTCATAGCCTTCCAGAACTCGCAACTCTTCTCGAAGAACTACAAGAACATGACCAAGAATCATGGTTATGAGCTGGACATTCTGGAGGTAGGTATTGCTTATGGCAGTAATGTGAAGGAAGTGAAACAGATTCTGATTGATGCCCTCATGAAACTGGACTGTATCTATCAGGACAAAGGGGTGAAGGTATTATTGAAGAGTTTCGATGACAGCTGCATCACCCTCAAGATTGTTGTATGGGTCAACGTGCTTACCCAAGCCATCGACGATGCCACCATCATGGAGTGCATCTACGATACGCTCAACGATCACAACATCGAGATTCCGTTCCCACAGCGTGAAATTACAATTAAACAAGTTAATAATTAACAGTTTGTTGTTTACAGTTAATAGCAGGTTTACTCCCTATTAACTATAAACTATAAACTATAAACTATAAAAAAATATGGCAACATTCATAGCAGGTCCTTGCGTCATCGAGTCAATGGAACTATTGGAAACAGTAGCGCAGGAACTCGTCCGCATCAACGAAAAGTTAGGAACCAAAATCATATTCAAGGCTTCATTCGATAAAGCCAACCGTACCAGCATCCACTCTTTCCGTGGTCCAGGACTGGAGAAAGGACTCCAGATGCTGGGAGATATCAGGGAGAAGTACAACCTTCAGGTTACAACAGATATTCATGAGAGTTATCAGGCTTCAGCAGCAGGCGAAGTATGTGATATTCTCCAGATTCCAGCCTTCCTCTGCCGACAGACCGACCTTCTGGTTTCTGCAGCCAAGACAGGTAAAACCGTCAACATCAAGAAGGCACAGTTCCTGAGCGGAAGAGATATGAAATATCCTGTAGAAAAGGCTTTAGAGAGCGGTGCCAAAGAAGTTTGGCTCACAGAACGCGGCAACTGTTTCGGCTATAACAATCTCGTGGTAGATTTCAGAAACATCCCTGACATGAAGGAGATTGTGCCAAATGTCATCATGGACTGTACCCATAGCGTTCAGCGCCCGAGTGCAGGTAACGGCAAAACCGTAGGCGACCGTAAGTTCGTTCCAGCAATGGCAAAGGCGGCTAAAGCTTTCGGAGCTACCGGCTACTTCTTTGAAGTACATCCAGCCCCAGACCAGGGCAAGAGCGATGCTGCCAATATGCTGGAATTAAACAAGTTGGAATCACTTATAGAAGAACTCCTGTAAGTGAAGAACGAAGAAAAAACGTTCGGCGTCCGAAGGGAAAGCCAATTCAAATGATTTAGAAATGACCGATAAAAATAACAATATAGATGATAAGATTGTTCGCGGTTATGGCGAACAGGCTCTTAGAAACGAGGCGCAGGCCATTCTCGACCAGATACCTTATCTGGATGACAACTTTGAGAAAGCTGTAGACATGATGTATCAATGCCAAGGCAAAATTATCGTTACAGGTGTGGGCAAGAGTGGACACGTAGGTGCCAAGATTGCCGCTACACTTGCCTCTACAGGCACACCAGCCTTCTACATCAATCCACTGGATGTCTATCACGGCGACTTAGGTGTGATGACCGACAAGGATGTGGTTCTGGCACTGAGTAACAGCGGTCAGACCGATGAACTGCTTCGTTTCATCCCGATGGTACTCCACATGAATATTCCTATCATTTCCATCACCGGAAATCCAGATTCCCTGCTGGCAAAATACTCCAACCATCATATCACCGTAAAGGTAAAGAAGGAGGCTTGTCCGCTGAACCTCGCCCCTACCAGCAGTACTACTGCAGCATTGGCTATGGGTGATGCACTGGCTATCGCCCTGATGCAGGTACGCCACTTCAAGCCTCGTGACTTTGCACAGTTCCATCCTGGTGGAGAATTAGGCAAACGACTGCTGACCACAGCAGAAGATGTGATGCGCAGCGATGATATGCCTATCATTCCTAAGGAAATGCACCTGGGCGAGGCTATCATCCACGTAAGCAAGGGCAAACTGGGATTGGGTATCTCATTGGATGAAGACAACCACGTTATCGGACTTATTACCGATGGTGATATCCGACGCGCCATGGAGAAATGGCAGGCAGAATTCTTTAACAAGACTGTAAGCGACATCATGACCACCACTCCGAAAATGGTGACTCCGAAGACGAAGATTTCGGAGATTCAGCGCATCATGCACAAATATAAGGTGCATACGGTACTGGTTGTAGACAAGGATAATCATCTGAAAGGTATCGTAGACCACTATGCCTGCATGGTATAATTTTTTAGGCACGGATTACACAGATTACACGGATTTATAGATAACACGGTTATAGATAAGATGAGATATTTTTTATTAATAGCGACATTATGGCTGTCTTGTTCGCTGTGCAGCGCACAGACTAGCGATTCATTGATTGTTAATCAGCTTCGTGGGAAAGGTGTCAGCTTTTCTCACGATAATTCAGTAACCCTACTGATGAACGGTCAGGAAAAGTTTGATGATATGTTCCAGGCAATCCGACAGGCAAAACATAGTGTACACCTGGAATACTTCAACTTTCGCAACGACAGCATCGCCTCCCTCCTCTTCGACCTACTAGCTCAGAAAGTCAAGGAGGGTGTAAAGGTGAGAGCCTTATATGATGGTTTCGGAAACTCTTCCAACAATAAGCCTCTGCGAAAGAGACATCTCAAGAAAATCCGTGCCAACGGCATAGAGATTTATGAATATAAGCCCCTGAAGTTTCCATGGGTACATGCAATCTTCAACCGTGATCACCGTAAAATCGTAATCATTGACGGACAGATTGCCTACACAGGCGGTATGAACGTTGCCGACTATTATATAAAAGGTACTGAGGTAGTAGGAGAATGGCACGATATGCACTGTCGCATCGACGGAAGCGAGGTGAATACCCTGCAGAAGATATTCCTCAAAATGTGGAATAAGGTGAGCGGACAGAATGTGCACAGCACTGAGTTCTGGAGATATAAGAAGAAGGATTATCTGGTAGAGAATCTCAAGCCAGATACGACAGCAACAGCCTACAGAAAGATGGTCGGCATCATTAATCGTGAGCCTCATATAACAAAGGATATCATCCGATATTTTTATGTGAATGCAATCAATGATGCACAGGACAGCATCAAGATCATCAGCCCCTACTTCACCTTGAGTCATAAACTCAAAAAGGCATTGAAGAATGCTGTGAAAAGAGGAGTGAAAGTAGAAATCATGCTCTCTACCAAGAGCGATATTCCGCTGACTCCTGACTGCGGTTTCTATAATGCCCACAAACTGATGAAGGCAGGATGCAATGTTTGGATGTACACACGGGGCTTCCACCATACCAAGATTATCATGGTAGACGGCAAGTTCTGTACCGTTGGCAGTGCCAATCTCAATGCCCGAAGCCTGCGCTGGGACTATGAAGAGAATGCAGTGATTGTGGATTCTTGCACTACCCAACAACTGGTACAGCTCTTTGATGGGGAAAAGAAAGACAGTTTCTTACTCAATGAGAAGAACTGGAGAGAGTGGCGTACGGGCTGGCAAAGATTCAAAGGATGGTTTGCCGCAAAGGTACTCACTCCATTCTTGTAAAAACAAGATATAAGTATAACCCAACTTTCACTAGCAGAAGTAAAATAAACAGAGATGAATGAAGAAATGATGAAAGCCATGGCTGGCAAACAGATGCCGGAAATGGCAATAGTAGAGAGCAATACACTCGCCGCAATGGGACTCAGACAACTGCTTGAGTCGGTGATGCCCATGATGAAAATCTCGACCTTCGGTTCGTTCCGTCAGTACGAGGCAAACAATCCTGACCACTTTGTTCATAGTTTTGTATCTATGCACATTGTACTGGAACACCGTTACTTCTTCACACAGGGCAACAGGAACCACCACGTGATCGTTCTAACACCCAGCAACGATCCCAATTCGCAACTTGCAGAATTTCATTGTCTCTGCGTCAATGTACCAGAAGGATACCTGATAAAAGAGTTTCTCAACCTGCAGCATTCCGGTCATCCTCATGGCGAACATATCCCTGCCATGCCCCCTGTCACTCAGGAAAAAGTTCTGTCGGATAGAGAAATAGAGGTATTATCTCTGGTAGCACAAGGGAAAATCAACAAAGAGATAGCCGACCAACTCTGTATCGGACTGACTACTGTGATTACCCATCGCAAGAAAATACAGGAAAAACTGGGATTAAAAAGTGTGTCATCACTCACCATTTATGCTGTGATGCATGGTTTTGTTGACATCAATATGATTTAGCCTTCACCATAAATAGTGATGCAGAATCATCACATACCTAAATATAATGATAGCGCCTTCCCCTCATGTGAGAGGAAGGCGCTATCATTTTAGGAAAAATAACATTATTTAAACAGATATTCCACAGATAAGCTACAGCTTTACAGAAGAAATATCAACCAAATTGTTCACGATGGCATAAATTGTAAGACCTGCTGGAGAGTGAATCTGAAGCTTTCGGGCGATGTTTCTGCGATGCGTAATGACCGTATTGATAGAGATAAACAGGTGGTCAGCAATCTCCTTGTTGGTCATTCCCTGAACCAAAGCAACAATCACATCTTTCTCACGGTCGCTCAACTGTTCATCGCTCATCGGAGTCTGATTAATCATGCTCGAAATCTTGGCACTCACATCGTTCTGCTTCAGTTTACGCTCTGCATTTCTTACTGCCGGAATAAAGATTTCTTCCTCAACCTCAGAATGATGTTTCAGCCATTCCTCATTATTATATATATCATAAAGAGTGGCGCTGAGCTGATTATTATGCAAGCCATCAGAAGGCAAATACTTGATAATGATACTCTTGAGTTCCTTTAACTTCAAATCTACCTGAGCATGGTGCTTCGAGAAGGTTTCTATATCAAAGTTTGCATTGGCATTACCATCTATAAGTGCCTGAACATAAGGGAATACCATTCTTTCCTCATACTTCATATGATTGGTGATGCTATGGGCATAGTCATCATAAAGCTTGAGGATAAGGCGCGCCAGATTATCCTTTTCATCCAGCGCTTCAACCAGTTCCTTACGGATAAACGGCAACTGGAAATCTATGTAATAGGCATGCGATGCTTTGAGATAATGCAATAGGGTCGGCAGCGACAGGCGGTCAGCATCGTCATACTCCTTGTAACCATTAATCGTCAAGTTAACCACGGACAGGAAAGTATAGGTATCCACCTGCTGTTCTTCGCAAACTTCGCACACAGTTTTATCACCAAAGCCCAGGTTGATACCGAAGCTGCCGAGGCTCTGTAAAATGTTATAATTGTCTCTAATGATGCTGATCATCTTGTCATCAGCTTCATACATCTTCTGATTTTTCATCTTTCTTTCTCCTTAAATGAAAACATCCTTGTATCAAGAACATTCATAATGTTTCTATTTCGGTTGCAAATATACAAAAAAGTTTCGAAACTCGCAATACCTAAAAATGGGGATGCGACAGTTTACCGATTTTTAGGTATTGCAAGATTTTTTAAAACTCCGTACCTTTGCACCCGAAATCGAGAAAGAGCGCGGTGATGATTGCCATTCCCGAGCGGCAGAGCTGCGTAATTCCTTATCAAGTCAGATTGGCTTTAAGGAGATACTAGGCCTCTAAAGTGTCGAGACCGCAAACAGACATCCGCGCTCTTTTCTTTATTATACTAAGGATAGTACGATAACAATAATTTCAAAATATTAAAGATGAACAATTTAAGAATTGGATTGATGTCAGCTGCCCTCGTTGCCGGTTTGGCAACGGCAAGTGCACAAACTGTGGCTGCTGACAGCGTGATGCAGCATGTAAACGGCAAGCGCCTCAGCGTGGGTGGTTATGGCGAGGTTGCCATGAGCCGCAACTTCTATAGCGACGCTGGAAAACGCTACTCTAACGCCACCGCTTATAAAAACGCACCCGACCACGGACGCTTCGACATTCCTCATGCAGTAATCTACCTGGGTTACGACTTCGGAAAGGGATGGACCATGGGTACTGAGATTGAGTTTGAACACGGAGGTACCGGACAGTCTATCGAATACGAAGCAGAGGAGGCCATCGAGTATGAACAGGAGGTAGAGAAAGGTGGCGAGGTAGAACTCGAACAGTTCTGGATACAGAAATCTTTCGGTCGATGGGCTAACATCAAGGCTGGTCACATCGTTGTACCTGTAGGTTTGACCAATGCCTATCACGAGCCATTGAATTTCTTTACTGTTTATCGTCCGGAAGGCGAAAACACCATTCTTCCTTGTACATGGCACCAGACTGGTATCAGTTTCTGGGGAAAGAGCGGTAAGTTCCGCTACGAGGCACAGTTCCTGGCTGGCTTGAACGCCTACCGTTTCAGTCGCAGCAACTGGATTCAGGGCGGTGCCAAGAGTCCATACGAGTTTGAGGTAGCCAACAAATATGCCGTAGCTGCCCGTGTAGATAACTACAGTATTCCTGGTCTGCGCATCGGATTGAGCGGTTACTACGGCAAGGCGATGGGCAACACCACCCCACAGGATACCCAGCACAAAAACATCAAGGGAAATGTATATGTAGGTGCCTTCGACTTCACCTACAACAAGTACAACTGGAAGATTAGAGGCAACGTGGATTATGGCTATGTAAGCGATGCTACAGCCATTACCAGCATTGTATATCCTGGTACAGCTAACGTCAAGCCTAATGAATCAGGCAGCGGCAAATACTTCGGCAGTCATGCCATCGCTACCATGGTGGAAGCAGGCTATGATGTCTTCTCCCAGATTTCCAAGTTGCGTGAAGACAACCAGAAACTGTATGTGTTCGGTCATTTCGAGTATTACGATTCATCCGTTCACAATACCACCGCCAAGTGGACCAACCGCAAGATTGTGGCAGCAGGTATCAACTACTTCCCTCTCCCACAAGTCTGTGTAAAGGCAGAGTACAATCAGCGCATCTTCCACTCTAAGTACAACAATGAGCCAGCCGTAAACATCGGTATCGCTTATCAGGGCTTCTTCCTCTAATCCAGGGGAAAAGAGCCGTTTCATAGAATAATAATTATCATATTCAATCATAAAAAACAAAGAAACATGAAAAAAGTTTTCCAGAAGGCATTCTTGTTCGTAGCAACAATGACCTTATCTTTGGGTTTCGCTTCTTGTAGCGATGATGATGACCCAGTAACAGAGGGTAACGTAGTTCCAGCAACAGAATTATCTGCTGTTGCCAACACTTATGTAAACGACATTATCAATCCTACCTACAAGGATTTGAGAGACTATGCCAAGGTTCTGAAGGATGCATGCGACAAGGCATACACCAACGCCAAGGCTGGCAACTTGAGCGATGCAGATATCACCGATGCCTGCGAGGCTTTCAAGAACGCTCGTCGTGAATGGGAGCGCAGTGAGGCATTCCTCTATGGTGCAGCAGCCAACAACGAGATTGACCCACACATCGACTCATGGCCACTCGACCACGACCAGATGGTAGAAGCACTCAACAATCAGAGCATCATCTCCGGTATCAAGGGTTCAAACCCTGCTCAGTTTATCTATACAGAACACCAGCACTTCGAATCAGTAATCGGTTTCCACGGATTGGAGTTCGTACTCTTCCGCAATGGTGCTGAACGTACTGCAGCCATGCTGAATGCCAACGAGACAGAAGCAGGCATGACATCTGTGAAGGGTATTGATGAGTTGGCATTTGCTGCCGCTGTAGCTGGCGACATCTACAACATGACTTCACTCCTCCAGTATGGTTGGAATGGTGATGCAACCCTCGGTTCTTGGTTGACATCCAATTGCAATTGGGTGATTGATGGTCTTAAAGATCTGGAAGATAGCGCAGGTGCCCTTTCTTCTGCAGGTATCGGCTACGGTCAGTTCCTCCTCAATGCCACAGGCGAGAAGGCTTGGTTCCCAACATGGCAGGAGACCTTGGAGAATGTATTCGTAGGTGGTTGCTCTAGCATCTGCCAGGAGGTTTACACCCAGAAACTCGGCCAGGCTTATCGTGTTGCTACCGGTCATGGTGGTATTACAGAGGAAGGCGAAAAAGAGTCTAAAGACTACATCGAGTCACCATACAGCAAGCGTTCATTCATCGACTATCAGGACAACATCTACTCTATCAAGAACTCTCTCTATGGTACACGTGATGTAACTGCTACAACTCCTGTTGCTAATTCATTGATGACTATCATGAAGAAGTATAACTATAGTGGCTACAGCGCATTGAACACAGCTCTCGATGAGGCTATCGCTGCATTGGAGTCTGCCAAGAAGAGCGGTATCGCCTTCGTTGATAATCCTGCACATGCTCAAGTAAAGACTTGCATCGACAAGATCAACACCCTGGATGACGAGTTGAACAATGCGGGTGCCTGGTTCCGCGCATTGAAGGTTTCCAAGTAATTTATCTATTACAAAAGAAACAACAAGAATAAGGGATAACGTAGCTTTGCTTTCTTCAATAGAAGCGAAGCTACGTCATTTGGGTTAAATATAATATATCACAAAGAAAATACATTATGAATAAGAATTTTAAGAATTACGCCTACATGTCGTTCGCCCTGGCTTTGGCTACGACAATGGCTAGCTGTTCTGACGATGACAACAAAGTTGAAATTCAGGAAACAGATGCCGCATACGTAGGTAAGGAAGTGGGTAACTTTACTGCAGATGAGTGGTATCCAGGTGGTAAACTGGGTACAACAGAGAACACAGGTTCCAGCAGCTACTCAGACCAGACACCTGCAGTAGATAACGACCCAGAACTCTTCAAGCAGTTCTTTATCGGCGAGCAGATGTTCGAGCGCCAGTATTCATGGAACACCGGTGCCTTCAAGGGCTTGGGTCCTGCTTCTGTCCGCTCTTCCTGCTTCGACTGCCACCCAGAGTATGGTCATGGCAAGCGCAAGGCACAGTATGAAACCCGCTATGGTAACGGTAATGGTTATCTGCTCGTAGTTTATCATCCTGTAGATGGTGCCAACAGCAATGATGGTGGCTATGTAGCTGAGGTTACAGGTATGCCTCAGACACAAGCACAGTCTCCATTCTTACCACCTATCGATGAGAGCCAAATCAATATGAGTTGGGAGCACGTCCACAAGATGGAAACAGAAGAGATTCCTGCCATGCAGTTCCCTGATGGCGAGAAGTTTGATTTGATTTATCCTGAGATTTCTATCCCTAAAAGTGCCTTCAACACCAGTCCTACTCCATACGAAACCGGCAATGGTGCAGTAGCTGTAAGATTGGAATCTACCATCGGTATCGGTGGTACAGGTTTGATTGATGCCATCCCTAACGAGGCCATCAAGGCACAGTATGCAGAGGAAGCTGCCTACTTCAAGAAAGCTGGTCTTAAGGTATCTGATTACATCAACCCAAGCATGTGGGATGCAGATGCAAACGACTTCGCAGCAGGTGCTTTTTATACCACATTCGGTCGTGATGCAGCAAAGAAGAGTGCTGATGGCAAACTTGACAGTCATACCCAATATGCTACAGGCGGTGTCCATGCCGATGGTAGCACTTTTGACCCTAACACTAGTGATCTTAACAAGAAGATAGTAAAGCGTTACACCTACGCTTTGACTCGTGGTTCTTTGCAAGATGGTCCTGGTGCTAATGCTATTTGGAATATCACCAATGTAACTCGCGAAGACCGTCCATTGCTTTATACTACGACACCATGGGCAACAGCCATGTCTCAGAATAAGGATGTTATTGCAGCTATTAAGAAAGATCCTACTTCTCCTTACTATGCTGATGGTACAGATGAAGGTATTGCTAACGCAGTAAGAGTTCTTTTGGATCCATATACCAACCAATTCGACAACAGCATCCATAACTTCAAGTCAGAGCAGAGCATGGATGATTACTATGCTTTCATGGTATGGCACCGTGGACTTGCAGTACCTCGTGCCCGCAACTTGAATGATCCACAGGTACAGCAGGGTAAAAAACTCTTCATGGAATGGGGCTGCGCCAATTGTCACAAGCCATCATGGAAGACCGGTGACGATAACTACGTAACATCCAAGTACATCGCCAACAAGCCGTTGCCTCGCTATCAGAACCAGACCATCTATCCATATTCTGACTTCGTTCAGCACAAGCTCTATATGATGAACGACATCCATGGATCATGGTGCCGCACCACTCCACTTTGGGGTCGTGGCTTGAGCTACGTGAATACAGGTGCTGAAGATCGCCTGCACGACTGCCGTGCCCGTAACGAGGTAGAGGCAATCATGTGGCACTGCTACAGCAAGAAGAGTCATGCCTATCATGCAGCCATGAACTTCTACAAAGCATCGAAGAGCGATCGTGATGCAGTGGTTAAGTTCCTGCGTTCTATCTAATCATAAGATATTACAAGAAAAAACAAAAATAAGAAAAGCTGCCAGGCTATCAAAAGCATTTGGCAGCTTTTTTTATCTGAATCTACAAATATACGGATTAACTCTTGCATGTTTCCGAATAATATCGTAATTTTGCAACGGAAATTCTATCAAGGTTCCAACTAAGTATGGTTAAAAAGATTATATTCATTCTTTACATTCTTGTGCTCGTATGCATGGCTGCCGCCACCATCGTGGAAAAAAGCCAGGGCACGGATTATGCCCATGCCCACTACTATGGAGCATGGTGGTTCATTCTAATCTGGGCAGTACTTGCTGCCCTCGGTGCTTTCTACATCATCAAAAGAAAAGTGAAGTGCGCTTCTACATTGGCACTCCATCTCTCCTTCATCATCATCCTTGCCGGGGCATTGCTCACACATATATCGGCTAAACGGGGCATGATTCATCTGCGCATCGGTCAGCCTACAGATACTTATATGGCTCAGGATGAAGAGCAGGGTATGAAGGAAGAGAAACTCCCTTTCTCGCTCTGCCTGAAGAAGTTTGAAGCGAAGATGCATGATGGTACCAACGCTGTGGCTGACTATTCTTCAAAATTCACCGTAATAGACGGAGATGATAAGAGCGAAGGCGAAGTTTCGATGAACAACATCTATTCCCACCGTTCTTACCGTCTTTATCAGTCATCTTACGATGAAGACGGCAAGGGAAGCGTGCTCGCTATCAATGCCGATCCATACGGCATACCAGTCACCTATACTGGCTATGCGCTGCTCTTCATCTCCCTCGTATGGATGCTCTTCGACCCTAAGGGCGGTTATCGCAAACTACTGAAGAGTCCTTTGCTCAAGAAGGGAGCCTTGATGACAGCACTCATCCTCAGCATGGGCAATATACAGACACTGCATGCAGAATCTGCAACAGGCAATCTCCAAAATGCTGTATTGCCAAAGGAAACTGCAGAGAAGTTTGGCGAGCTTCATATTCTCTACAACGACCGCATCTGTCCGGTACAGACCTTTGCCCTCGATTTCTGCAAGAAGATATATGGAGCCAGGAGCTATCAGGGATTGACTGCAGAACAGGTACTCTCTGGTTGGGTATTCTATGGAAATACTTGGGCAAACGAGCCTTTCATCAAGATCAAGAGCGGAGAAATGAAAACAGCGATGAATCTTCCTGACTATGCTTCGCTCAATACTTTCTTCAATCGTGAGATGGGTGGCTATACTATCGGACAGTATGTTCAGGAATACTACAATGGTCAGCAGGACAAGTTCCATCAGCAAGCCGCCGATATCGATGGCAAGATACAAATCATCATGGAGTTGCGAGAAGGTATCTCATTGAAAGTTCTTCCTTACACCTTCAACAAGAATGTGAAGGCTACCAAGGATCATTCATTTATCAAGGCGGGTACCACCACCTGGTTTTCACCGGTGGATAAGTTGCCACAGGCCGTGGAGCACCAGCATGCGCTCTATATCAGGAATGTATTCTCTCTGCTGAATGGTGATGTAAAGGCAGGCAATATGAGCCGTGTAAACGAGTTCTTCGTCAAGATGAAGAAATATCAGGAGGTTAGTAGCGGTAATTCGCTGCCAACAGCTACACAGTATAAGGCAGAACGCATCAATAATGCCTTTCCTTTTGCTACCATTCTCTTCATGGCAAACCTCACACTGGGCTTCATTGCCCTCTTCTACACCATCTATCGCATGACGAAGAAGAGAGAAATCAAGGCATTGAACATCGCTTTGCCTATCCTGCTTGGCGTATCCTTCCTTGCCTTAACCTTCGGATTGGCATTGAGATGGATTATCAGCGGCAACATACCTATGTCTAACGGATATGAAAGTATGCTGACTGTAGCCTGGTTCGTGATGCTTATCAGTATTCTGATGCAGTTGCGCATCCGCATCGTGATGGTATTCGGCTTCCTGATTTCAGGATTCTTCCTTCTGGTAAGCCATATCAACCAGATGGATCCTGCTATCGGACAGATGATGCCGGTATTGAACAGTCCGTTACTCAGCATCCATGTCAGCATCATCATGATGAGCTATGCCCTATTGTCCTTGACTTTCATCTGCGGCATCATGGGCATCTGCATGCGCTCTCATGGCGACGAACTGCGGGATTTAAGCCGTCTCTTCCTCTACCCAGCCCTCACCACGATGGGATTCGGCATCTTCATCGGAGCCATCTGGGCTAACGTGAGCTGGGGTAATTACTGGAGTTGGGACAGCAAGGAAACATGGGCACTCATCACCTTTATGATTTATGCCGTAGTAGTGCATACGCAGAGCCTGCCGGTCTTCCGCAAGCCGCTGGTATATCACATTTACATCACCCTGGCATTCATGAGCATTGCCATGACCTACTTCGGTGTGAACTATTTCCTCACGGGCATGCACTCGTATGCATAGCCCGTCGGAAAGCAGAATACAATAGATAGATTCTATGATAAAATAGCCATAATCTTTCGTTTATCTATTATAAAAGCCGTATCTTTGCAGCAAAATTCAAATAAACAAGAAAAAAAATGGAAACAAGAAAAGAAATTGCAGCAGAGAAGAAGCGTTGCGGGTCTCATAACTGTACCCAGGCAGTGGTTTGTACCTATTATGATTATACAGGTATCGACGAAGATACCCTCAAGAATGTAGGCAATGCCTTCGCTGCAGGAATGGGAAACATGGAAGGAACCTGCGGTGCCCTCGTAGGAGCAGGAGTGGTATTAGGCCTTGCCACCAAGGATAAGGCTAAGTCTGTCAAGGCGATGCGACAGATTATGACCCAATTCCAGCAGCGTAATGGGGCTACCCAGTGCAAGCTTCTCAAAGGTGTAGGCACAGGTAAGATACTCAGAGAATGCCCGCTCTGCGTAGCCGATGCGGCAGAATTTCTGGAAGAGCAGTTGGATAAACTAACCGATCAGTAGAAAACGATGGCAAAATACAAGGCTCAAAGCGAGCACGACCGCTGCGTGGCATGTGGTGTTTGCGTAAAGGTGTGTCCCAAGGATGCCATCAGCATCTACCGGGGATGTTATGCAGTAGTGAATGAGGATCTGTGCATAGGTTGCGGCATCTGTGAAAGGAATTGTCCGGCAGGAGTCATGCACAAGGTATTGAGATAACAGATAAAAAGCATTTTTATGGCAAGACAAAAAAGCAAGAAGTGGAGTGATTATCTGTGGCTGGTATCTGCCACCTATTTCACCCTTGGATTCTTCAATATCGTGTTTGCATGGCTGGGAGTCATCTGTTTTATGATTCCGCTGTTCATGGCTGTTTTCGGAGGCGGCAAGGGATATTGCAACAACTATTGTGGGCGTGGTCAGCTTTTCCTTCAAATAGGAAACACCCTGGGATGGTCGCGCAGGAAGGTAGCACCAAGATGGTTATCATCCAAATGGTTCCGTCATGGATTCCTGCTGTTCTTCATGTTCTTCTTCATCCAGATGATCATCCTCACAGTGATGGTGGCAAAGGGTGCAGAGAATCTCCATCAGACCATTCACCTGCTATGGAGCTTTGATGTTCCCTGGCACTGGGCATATCCTGTAGAGATAGAACCCTGGAAGGCTCAATTTGCCTTCGGTCTCTATGGCATCATGCTCACCTCGCTGATAGTGGGTGTGCTACTCACCATCTTCTATCGTCCTAGAACCTGGTGTGTTTTCTGTCCGATGGGCAACATGACTCAACTCATCTGCAAACTCAAGGCAAGATAAGCCCTGTACTTGGCTGATATAAATAGAATAGCGATATGAATTTACAGCAACTGAAATATATTGTGGCACTCAACCGCTTTCGCAATTTTGCGAGAGCGGCAGAGGCTTGCCAGGTTTCGCAGCCCACGCTCAGTGCTATGCTTGTGAAACTGGAGGAAGAACTGGATACCCGTATCTTCGAACGAAGCAATAAGTCTGTATCTCCCACTGCATCAGGCAAGAAGATTATCCGTCAGGCAGAAACGGCATTGCAGGAGATAGAACGCATCTCGGAAATCGTGATGGAAGATAAGGGAGAGATAGGCGGAAGACTGTCGCTCGCCGTGGGTCCAACCATTGCCCCCTACATCCTGCCCAAGTTCATCAGACACTATCGGGAAAACTATCCATCGGTGGATCTCAACATTCAGGAACTGAAGGCTGATTTCATGCTCGATTCCCTGCTTCGTGGTGAGACGGATGCCGGCATAGCCATCTCCGACAATATCCGTGAAGGCATTCTGGAGATACCGCTCTACACGGAGAAGTTCTATGTGTATCTTGCCGAGAGCTGCTGGCGCAAGCTCCCTGTTTTCAAGCCAGAGAATCTGGAGTATGAGAACATGTGGATTATGAAGGAGGCACAGTGTCTGCGCAACAGTGCCTTTTCGTTCTGCAAGGCGCGCAGCAAGGGTCATCATATCTATGAGGCAGGCAGCATCGAGACCCTGATAAGGATAGTGGATGAGAATGGTGGCTTCACCATCATTCCTGAGATGCACCTCCCCTTCCTGAGTGAGGAGCAGAAGAGGAATGTAAGAAAGATAGAAGGAGATTATCTGTCGCAGCGGCGCATATCGCTCTATATCAGGGAGGATTACATCCGTGAGCGGATGCTGAACACCCTAGTCGATACCCTCAAGATATTCATTCCAGAGGAGATGATGGGAGAAGGTATCAGGAAATACGGCATCAGGCTGTAACCTTAAAATGAATAGACTCCATCTATCACCGCATAGACTGAATAATTTGGTGGAATGCCGGATTCTTCTTATCTTTGCACCGATAAAAACAAGTAATAACTTTTAAATATCAATAATGATGGAAAAATTCAATGAAATGATTAACGGCGAACAGCTGACATTGGTAGATTTCTTCGCTACCTGGTGCGGACCTTGCAAGATGATGCACCCTATCCTGGAACAGCTGAAGGAGAAGATGGGCGATGACATCAGAATCCTGAAAGTAGATGTAGACAAGAACGAGGCACTGTCCATGCAGTACCGCATTCAGTCGGTCCCTACCCTCATGCTCTTCAAAAAGGGAGAAATGCTCTGGCGACAGAGCGGAGCCATGAGCCTGAATGATTTGATGCAGAAAATTTCGCAGCTGCAATAATAGCCCTGCTGAAAACGAAATCCATTCCTCCACACTCTTTTTATGTTTTTTTAATATCCTACGGTCACAATTGTTACCGTAGGATTATTTTTTAAGCCGTAATTTTGCAGCCGGAAACCAGGAATGGCAGATTGCCGCCTGGAAGAAAACATTAAAATAACTCATTAATTGATAGCAATATGGCAGAAAACAAGATGTTCTGTTTCCAGTGTCAGGAAACAGCTAAGGGTACAGGCTGTACCATCAAGGGTGTTTGCGGTAAGGAGGCTACAACTTCCAAGTGGCAGGATCTGCTGCTCAGCGTGGTTCGTGGCATAGGAACCATACAGCATAGCATAGGCAAAGAGCCGACACCAGAGGTAACCCGTTTCCTCACGGATGCACTCTTCACCACCATTACCAACGCCAACTTCAACGACCAGGATATCCTACAAAAGGTAGATAAGGGCATCGTACTGAAGAAACAGCTGCTGCAAAAGGCAGCAAGCATGAATATCCACCTCCCTGCCTATCAGGAGGTAACCTGGGGTGGCGAGAAGACAGACTATGAGGCAGAGGGCACCCGTGAATCCGTGCTCCGCCACGAGAATGCAGATATCCGCTCGCTCAAGGAACTCACCATGCTTGGTCTGAAGGGTATGGCGGCATACTACGAGCACGCAGCCCATCTGGGAGAAGAGAACAGCGAGATTATAAACTTTATCTGCCGTGCTCTCGCCACCATCAGCAACCCTGATGCTGATATGAACACGCTGCTGGGCGTGGTGCTCGAAACAGGAAAGTACGGCGTGGATGTGATGGCACTCCTTGACAAGGCCAACACCCAGGCATACGGTAATCCGGAACTCACCCGGGTGAACATCGGCACAGGCAGCAATCCGGGCATCCTCATCTCCGGTCACGACCTGAAGGATATCGAAGATCTCCTCATCCAGACCGAAGGCACGGGCATCGACGTCTATACCCATGGCGAGATGCTTCCTGCCCACTACTATCCGCAGCTCAAGAAGTACAAGCATCTGGTGGGCAACTACGGCAATGCGTGGTGGAAACAGAAGGAGGAATTCGAGAGCTTCAACGGTCCTGTAGTCTTCACCACCAACTGCATCGTACCGCCATCGCCATCGGCAGGCTACAGAAACCGCGTCTTCACCACCAACTCTACCGGTTTCCCTGGCTGGAAGCATATCCAGGCGGGTGCCGACGGCCACAAGGACTTCTCCGAGGTGATTGCGCTTGCCAAGACCTGCCAGCCACCTAGGGAGATAGAGACAGGCGAGATCATCGGCGGTTTTGCGCATGCCCAGGTCTTTGCCCTGGCAGACAAGATAGTAGAGGCTGTGAAGAGCGGAGCCATCCGCAAGTTTGTGGTGATGAGTGGCTGCGATGGCAGAATGAAGAGCCGCAACTACTACGAGGAGTTTGCCAAGGCGCTGCCTCAGGATGTAGTGATACTCACCAGCGGCTGTGCCAAGTTCAAGTACAACAAACTCAATCTGGGCGACATCAACGGCATTCCTCGTGTGCTGGATGCAGGTCAGTGCAACGACTCCTATTCCTGGGCGGTTGTGGCATTGAAGCTGAAGGAGATCTTTGGAGCCAGCGACATCAACGAACTTCCTATCTTCTTCAATATTGCCTGGTACGAGCAGAAGGCAGTCATCGTACTTCTTGCCCTGCTGCATCTGGGCGTAAAGAACATCCATCTGGGTCCTACGCTCCCAGCCTTCTGTTCACCAGCCGTACTGAAGGTACTGGTAGATACCTTTGGCATTGCCGGAAACGGAACGGTAGAAGAGGACATCAAAAAATATATAGGATAAGAACAGCAGCTACTGAGTTAAGGGAGAATCTGTAAAACTCGGGAAAAAAAACAAAAGATAAGTTTTCATGTTTAAAAGGCACTTTGCAATAACACTCTCGATAGTGTTGCAAAGTGCCTTATTTTTTGAGCGAACAATAAATCGGGGGAAAATGCGTTATTGAATATAAAACTTAAAAGTATGAAAGAATCAATATTCGTTACCTTGCAGAAATGCACAGTGTTTGAGGGGTTTACTCCAGAGGAAATCAGAGAGGCACTGTCGATGGTAAGCTACAGGATGGTGGAGCTTGCTGCCAGGGAAACCTATGTGCTGGCAGGAATGCCCTGCAGATATGCCGACATCATTGTCGAGGGGGAGATGATAGCCCGCATGTCGGGATTGTCGGGCAAGCAGGCTCAGATAGAGCGGTTGGGCGAATCGATGTTGATAGCCCCTGCCTATATCTTCGCACATAATAACGAGATGCCTGTAAGCGTGGAGACAAGCAAGAAGACCACCCTCCTGCGCATGAGGCCTTCGGAACTGAAACTGCTAATAGATACTGATGAGCGCATACGCTGGAACTTCATCCAGCACCTGTCAAGGATAGATATCTTCCTTTCGCAGAAAATGCGCATGCTCTCCCTTTTCTCCGTCAAGGAGAAGGTGGCGCAATACCTCATCAAGATGGCTACCGAACAGCAGAGCAGAACCATCCGGCTGGATGTCAGCCGACAGGAAATGGCAGATATCTTCGGCATCCAGAAGTTCTCGCTCCTCCGCTGCCTCTCCGAATTCGAGGAGAAGGGTGCCATCAGGATTGAGGGCAAGACCATCACCATACTCAACTCGGATAAAATGAAATAAGGAGCAGGAATAAATATTCAATCATTTTTTAACAGTTTATTAAGAGTTTTTTTGAAAAAAAGCGTAATTTTGCAGTGAAACAAGATGTTGAACTAAACGAATGGCGTATGAAACAGGCAGAAGAAAGCATCTTGGGAATCCTGCTCATAGCTGTAGCAACATTACTGTTGGCACGCTTTGTTTTCAATAAACAAGTGGAAGCTTATCTTTGCAATTCGCTGAAGAATGAAATGGTAGAAAAATTAAAAGACGCTGGCAAATATGTACCAGATACTACGTCCTATCATTTTGCATATCAGAAAGATTCTGTCCAATCACAAAAAATCCGTGAATATTTCAAACTCGATACAGTTGTATCTTCCACAATGCCAACATGGGACAAGGCCATTTCACTGGCACGTTTTGTAGCGGAAAACATTCCTCATGCCAATCAAAAGATTAATCCAAAGAGACGTAATGCTATAGATCTCTGGAAATACACTCGATCGATAGAGCCTGCATTCAACTGTCGATTACACTCCATCCTCTTACACGAACTATTGCTGTCTGAGGGTATTGTAAACCGCTTTGTAACTTGTCATCCCGCAGATTCCGAGGATTCCGACTGCCATGTTGTTAACCTGGTGTGGCTGCCAGAATTACAGAAATGGGCTATGCTAGACTCGGATATGAATGCTTGGGCAGAAGATGAAAAAGGCACTCCACTTTCTCTTGCAGAAATGCGTGAGCGATATATTGACGGCAGAGAAATCGTTTACCGTCCTCTCTTGAATTCAGATAATGATTTTGTTTATTACAGGGCATATTGGTCAAAAAACTTATACTGGTTTGATACTTGGGAGACAACAGGCTATGGCCGCGAAGATAATAATCCTGCTTATCGAAACAATAATCGCCATATCGTGCTTGTTCCTTCAGGATTCAAAGGTTTTGAACTTCCCGACCATTCAGTACTGACAACAGATGCTTCACGTTTCTGGGCAGCTCCCCAAAATTAGTAACTGCCATTTACTAGATCTACCCCAGGAACAAATACAATAGGCTTCGATGGCAAATGAAGCCTATTTCATTGTCCAACGAAAGTACTTTCATGTGCTCATGAAAGTACTTTCGTTTTTTATTGCTTTTTCTACTATATTTTATACCATAAAAACGGAGCGCCAAAGACTGTAGCGGGCTTCGGGGTTCAACTGCTCCAACTGCTGGAAGACGGCTTGCATATCCGAACGGCGGGTAGTCTCTTCGTAAGGACACAACGCCTTCTGCTTAGTGAAATGCAACTCTTCTGCCACCTGACGGATATCCGCCTCATGCACCAGACAAAGGGGGCGGATAATGGTGAGCGGATAATGTTTTAAAGGAAGACTGGGCTGCATGGTGGAATGCGAACCCTCGAAGGTGATGTTCATCAGCAGGGTAACGAGGATATCATCCATGTGATGTCCCAGAGCTATCTTATTGAACCCGTGGCTTACCGCAAACTCGAAGAGCGTCTTGCGGCGGTTCCAGGCACAGAGGAAGCAACGGGTCTTACGGGGATCGGTGGATTCATCGAACGAACTATGAAGGATATGGAGCTTGATGCCATTCTCTGCACAGAAATCCTGCAGATAAGAGCGGTCGGTTTCGTAAGGAATGTTATCCATGATGATATGAGCCGCCTCCACTTCGATATGAGGTTTATAGATACGGGCACGCTGAGCCAGCAAACGGACAAGTTCCAATGAATCCTTGCCTCCACTCAAGGCAATAAGAATACGGTCCCCATCCTCCAAAAGATGATAGTCAACACATCCTTTATTGAATCGCTTTAATACTTTCTGTTCTGCTTTCATCATATTCTGAAAAGGGAAAAGAAAAGCCGCACCCTTTTTCCAGAGTACGGCTTTATCAAGATACATCTCTCTACCTTGCAGAAGAGAAACGACAATTTAAACTTCAAATATAATTCTATCTTACTTAGCGTAAGCTACACTACGAGTCTCACGAATCACAGTAATCTTAACCTGACCAGGATAAGTCATCTCATTCTGAATCTTGGTTGCGATTTCATCAGAAAGCTTGATGCTCTCTTCATCGTTCATCTTATCCGCACCCACGATGACACGGAGTTCACGACCTGCCTGGATAGCGTAAGTCTTGGTTACGCCAGGATAACTCATGGCGATAGCTTCAAGATCGTTCAAACGCTTGATATAAGCCTCTACAATCTCACGACGGGCACCAGGACGAGCACCAGAGATAGCATCACAAACCTGTACGATAGGAGCCAATAATGTGTTCATCTCCATCTCATCATGGTGAGCACCGATGGCATTGCAGATATCTGGTTTTTCCTTATACTTCTCTGCAATCTTGGCACCATACAATGCGTGTGGCAATTCACTCTCCTCATCAGGCACCTTACCAATATCGTGCAAAAGACCGGCACGCTTAGCCTTCTTAGGATTCAATCCCAATTCAGAAGCCATAACCGCACAGAGGTTAGCGGTTTCACGGGCATGCTGCAAGAGGTTCTGACCATAAGAAGAACGGTACTTCATCTTACCGATGATACGGATCAACTCTGGGTGCAGACCATGAATACCGAGGTCGATAGCTGTACGCTTACCAGTTTCGATAATTTCATTATCCAACTGTTTCTTCACCTTGGCTACCACCTCCTCGATACGGGCTGGGTGGATACGTCCATCAGCTACCAACTGATGGAGAGCCAGACGGCAAACCTCACGACGAACAGGGTCGAAGGCTGAGATAACGATTGCCTCTGGAGTATCATCCACTACGATTTCTACACCAGTTGCAGCTTCCAAGGCACGGATGTTACGGCCTTCACGACCGATAATACGTCCCTTCACCTCATCATTATCGATATGGAAAACGCTGACAGAGTTCTCAATAGCTGTTTCAGTAGCAACACGCTGGATTGTCTGAATCACAATCTTCTTAGCCTGCTGGTTAGCATTGAGTTTGGCATCATCCATAATCTCATTCACATAGCTTGCAGCATCGAGTTTAGCCTGATCTTTCAGACTCTCAATCAATCTCTGCTTAGCCTCTTCAGCACTCAGACCAGAAAGTTCTTCCAGTTTAGCCTGCTCCTGTTTCTGCATCTTATCAAGTTCCTGCTGCTTGACAGACAAGAGTTTCTTCTCGTTGTCAACACGCTGCTGATACTGATCAATCTCCATCTTGCGTCGACCGAGGTCTTCCTGACGCTGATTGAGAGAAATCTCGCGCTGTTTCAGTTTATTCTCATTCTGCTGGATGCGAGAATTACGCTGCTGCACTTCTTTTTCGAGTTCCGCCTTCTTGTTGAGGAATTTCTCCTTCACTTCCAAAAGCTTCTTCTCTTTTACTACTTCTGCCTCTTTGTTGGCAGCTTCTATCATTTCATTATATTTTCCCTTAATGACATAACGGAAAATGAAATACCCAGCAGCACCGCCGATAACAAGCGCCACCAAGGCTGCTATAATAGTTACTATCATTATATTATATATATGTTTATTAATATTCTTATTTCAAAGCGTCTTCAATCTCGGAGGTAAGCTTCTCAAGAATATCATCATAAGGTTTCGTATCATTCCGATCCGATTCCTTCTCATATCTCAATGCCACATCAATGAGCGCCATATACAGGATTTCCTTATCGCTCTTTCTGCCTTTGAAAATCTTGGTATATGAGTTTACAATATCATCTATCAGCTTAGCTGATTTACGATAATACTCCTCGTCTTCCCTAGGTATTCTTACCGAAAGATCTGTATCATAGACGTGTAATCGTATGAGTAATTTATCTTGTTCTTGTTCTGCCATCGTTCCGATTTTTACTTTTCACCCAATAGTGTGATACACTTATTGACATCTCTGATAAGCTTGGCGATGCGCTTCTGAGTAGCTTCCATATCATTGTCAGAAATCGTCATCATCTTCGCCATCTTCAAGCTGTCGTAATCACTCTGCGCTTGAGCCAACTTTTCCTCCAATGCCTTGATTTTGGCATCGCGCTCATCCACCATCGCATAGAGTTCAGCATTCTCCTGCTTGACCTCGTCAAACTTAAGAATCATCTGCCTTACTCTTGTGGCAAACGTATTGATTGTTTTCTCATTTGCACTCATGACTATTATTTTTTGGCTACAAATTTAAGAGAATTATTTGAATAAAACAAATATTCTGCTATTTTTTTTCATTTTGGGCGCAACATTTGTTACTTTCCCATCTTCTGCTTTGCCTTTTCTACGTCTTCATCTGATGGACGTGGCTCTTTTTTGGCAAGCATCAATACCTGGAAGGTAAAGTCGGTTACCCATTGCTGGCTGAACGCCAAGCGCTTGTTGAACTGGCGCAACTGAAGCACGGTTTTCAGCACACTGGCATCAGAGAAATCATTCTTAGTGAAGATATCTTCTACAGTTTTAGCAGTCAGCTTGTAAAGTGAATTCTTCATGAAGCTAGGCAAACGGAGTTTGAACTTCATCAGATTACCCATCAGCATCATCAGATCCTGCGTAAAGTTCTGGAACTGGATAAGATATACATTGACATCCTGCAGTTTGTGGCAGTTCTTACGGATACTGGAATCTATTTCCTTGAAGAAGGCATCATCCGTATCATAGATATTCTTCATCATTTTCTTCACCTGTGCTTTTTCGCCAATCCCCAGACGATTGTTGACCGTCGGAACATGCAGACTTGTCTTGAAGACACGCAAGTCTGGCAACATGGCCAAATTGGTGATACCTAACTGAGAAGCAAGTGCAGCCTGAAAGTATACACGGACCAAGGTCATGTAATCTTCCATTCCACCTACCTTTTTATCGTCGTCCTTACGACCGAATAGTTTAGCAAAAATTCCCATTCCTTTATTATTTTATTTTCTATATCTATTTAAATTGTTCTGCAAAAATACAATAAAATCAGTAAATACCCAAATCAAAGCGACGTTTTTTATATAAAAAGGTGCTTTTTTTATCAAAAAATGCATTTTTATGGCTTATGATTTCACTCATTCAACTTTTTTTAGTAACTTTGCCGCGTTTTTAAGATAAGACTATTCAACTTTATTATATTAGAAATAGAGAAGATATGAAAGGAATCGTATTAGCGGGAGGTTCGGGTACAAGACTTTACCCTATTACCAAAGGTATCAGTAAGCAATTGATACCAATTTTTGATAAGCCAATGATATACTACCCTGTTTCCGTGCTAATGTTGGCAGGAATCAAGGAGATTTTGATTATATCTACCCCATTCGACTTGCCTGGTTTCAAACGTCTGTTAGGCGACGGAAGTGAATTGGGTGTACACTTCGAATATGCAGAACAGCCATCACCCGATGGTCTGGCTCAAGCCTTCATCATTGGCGAGAAGTTTATCGGTAATGATACAGCCTGTCTGGTTTTGGGTGATAACATTTTCTATGGAGCCGGTTTTACGGGTTTACTCAAGGAAAGCGTAAAAGCTGCAGAAGAAGGACTGGCAAGCGTATTTGGCTATTATGTCAACGATCCGGAAAGATATGGTGTGGCAGAGTTTGATGAAAACGGCAACTGCCTGAGCATAGAAGAAAAACCGGAAATGCCTAAGAGCAACTATGCGGTTGTAGGACTCTATTTCTATCCAAACAGCGTGGTGCATGTGGCTAAGAACATCAAGCCTAGCGCAAGAGGTGAGTTGGAAATAACAACAGTTAACCAGCACTATCTGACAGAAAAGGCTCTGAAAGTAAGAACCTTACAGCGCGGTTTCGCCTGGCTTGACACCGGCACCCACGATAGCCTTTCGGAAGCCAGTACCTTTATAGAAGTCATCGAAAAGAGACAGGGTCTGAAAGTGGCATGTCTGGAAGAAATCGCATTCAAACAAGGATGGATTGACAAAGAACAGTTGCTGAAACTTGCCCAACCGATGCTCAAAAACGGTTATGGACAGTATCTGAAAGAACTAGCAGCAAGCAGATAGCACAGATTCTATCATTTATCTTATACGAATATAAAAAGGTGTAAACACAATAGAACATAAAATAATGGAAGAAACAAAGAACTTTGATTTGGGACGTGATCAAGAGCAGGAAGAGAAGTCATCTATTGACTTCCAGCTGATTTATTCTACTCTTATCCTCAACTGGAAATGGTTCGTTCTATCACTCATTGTATGTTTGGGATTGGGATATCTCTACATACGCCATGCAAGACCGCAATACCAGGCAACCGCTAAGGTACTGATAAAGGATGACGACCAGAGAAAGAACAGAGGAATGGGTAACAGCATGATTCAGAATGCTGCAAACCTCGGTTTTATTTCAAACTCAAATGGTATAGACAATGAGATTGAAATTCTTTCGGCTCAAGACTTGGCTAATCAGGCTGTAGTAGACATGAAATGCTACGTGAACTATTACCATAAAGGAACCTTCAGGGATCAGTTAGTCTATAAAGAGCAGGAAGTCAGCGTTGACTTAGACCTGGCTCATCTCAAGAAGCTGAATGCTCCTATCAAGCTTCTTATAGAGAAAACTGGCAGCCAGTATCAGGTAACAGGTTCATACTACATACCTGTAGATGCCTTTTCCTATCAGAAGGATCCTGTAAAGATTGAAAAGACTTTAGCTGGTCTGCCAGCAAGCATCAATACACGTGTAGGAACCCTCCGCTTCACTCAGAACGGCAAATACGCATTAAAAGACGGTGAGAGTCTGAAGGTGATTATCGTGTCACCAGAAATGGCGGCTAAGGGCTATACAAAAGCACTGACTGTCAGCCAGACTTCAAAGACTACAACCATAGCCGAACTGGTGATGAAAGATGAAGATCCTCAGCGCAGCATCGACTATCTGAGAACTCTGGTAAATGTTTATAACCGCCAGGCCAACGAGGACAAGAATGAAATTTCTTTCCGCACAGAACAGTTCATCAACCAGCGTCTGGAGAAGATCAACAACGAACTGGGCAATACAGAAGGCCAGCTCGAAAGCTACAAGAAGCGTAACAATGTTGTAGAGATGAAGCTCAACGCAACAGCTGCCATCGCTAACTCAGACACATACGCCCAGAAACTCCAGGAGGCTAACACACAGGTTGAACTTCTGAATGAGCTTGGCAAATACATGAACGAACCTGGCAACAGATATCAGCCTATCCCATCAAACGTAGGTCTGACTGATGAAAGTTCAACAGAGTTGATTAACGAATACAACAAGATAGCTCTGAACCGCAACCAGATGTTGCATTCTGCCAGTGAGAATTCTCCAACCGTTACACCATTATCAGCCCAGTTGGATGACCTCACAAAATCTATCAAGCGTGCCATGCGCCAGGCTAAGCTGGGTATGGAAATCCAGCGTAACAGCATTGCCAAACAAGCTGCCATGTATGCCAGCCAGATAGGTAACTCGCCAGAACAAGAGCGAGTTCTTACACAGATTGGTCGCCAGCAGGAAGTAAAATCTGGTCTTTACCTGATGCTTCTTCAGAAACGTGAGGAAAACTCCATTTCGCTAGCAGCAACGGCAGACAAGGGTAAGGTTATCGATGCTCCTTCATTGGAAGGAAAGGTTAGTCCTAAGAATCCTATCATTATGCTGATAGCACTGGTACTGGGTATTGCAATCCCTGCCGGCATCCTCTTCCTGAAAGAATTCTTCAAGTACAAGATTGAGGGACATGAAGACGTGATGAAACTCACTCAGATACCTGTCATTGCCGATATTCCTGTGGCAAGCGACGCTGCCAAGAAGGAAGGAAAGGCTGACATTGTGGTTCACCAGAATGTAAACAACCTGATGGAGGAGATTTTCCGTGGCCTGCGTACCAATATTCAGTTTATGCTGAAAGAAGGTGAGAAGGTGATGATGTTTACCTCTTCTACATCAGGTGAAGGTAAAACATTCGTGGCATCCAATATCGGTATCTCGCTCGCCTTGCTGGGCAAGAAGGTTATCATGGTAGGTCTGGATATCCGCAAGCCACGTCTGGCAGAGCTCTTCGAGATTGACAACCACCATAATGGTATCACCAATCTGATTGTACACGACCATAATACATGGGATGACATTCAGAAACAGATTCTCTCTTCGGGTGTCAACAGTAAACTCGACCTCCTTATGGCTGGTCCTGTTCCTCCTAACCCAGGAGAGTTAGTAACCAGAGCAAGCCTTGACGACATTATCAGTCAGTTGAAGGAACATTACGACTATGTTATCCTCGATACGGCTCCTGTAGGTCTTGTAAACGACAGTTTGCAGCTTGGACGTCTGGCTAATCTCTGTGTATACGTCTGCCGCGCAGATTATACTCCAAAGGCTAGTTTCGGCATGATCAATGGTTTGAAAGCCGAGAATAAATTGCCTAACATGTGCTTAGTACTCAATGGCGTCGACCTCTCTAAGAAGAAGCACAGCTTCTATTATGGTGTCGGTAAGTACGGCAAATATGGTAAATATGGCAACTATGGTTCTTATGGATCATATGGAAAATATGGCAAATATGGAACTTACGGCCAGTATGGCAGCTATGGTAACTATAGCAACAGCCACTATGGCAATGCCAACGACAACAGTATCAAGAAGTAATCAAGAACATACATACAACAAAGAAAAGAGTCTTTCTATCCAGATAGGAAGACTCTTTTAGATTTTAAAAACATTAAGACTATATGGCAACAATTGCAGTAGATTTTGATGGTACAATCGTAACCCACGAGTACCCAAAGATTGGTACAGAGCTACCTTTCGCCACAGAAACATTAAAGATGTTGATTAGAGACCACCACAAGCTTATTCTATGGAGCGTACGCGAAGGAAAGCTCCTGGACGAGGCAGTAGAATGGTGTAGAGAAAGAGGAGTTGAATTCTGGGCTGTAAACAAGGATTATCCTGAAGAGAGTCTGGAGAACAATAACCACTTCTCCCGCAAGCTCAAAGCCGACTGGTTCATTGACGACCGAGGTATCGGCGGTTTGCCTGATTGGGGGGAGATTTACCAGATTATCACCAACCATACCAGTTATCGCAGAGTACTGAAACAGAAGTTCGGCGAACAGCAGGAAGCTCCCAAAAAGAAACATTGGTGGAGCCGCGGATAAAATGCTTCTCCAAAAGATATTCTTGTAGATACAATAAAAGATATCCCAATAAATAAAAAAGGTGTATTGCCAAGAGCAATACACCTTTTTTATTTATTGGAATGAATTTACTAGTCTGAATTAGAAGAACAAGTAGCGGTTATCTACTACATGAGCGTTCAGATAAAGCTCGTTCATGAAGTTACCTGCATACTGCATAGCCTTCTGGCGGCACTTCTGCTCGTATGTCTTGTCATCGAACTTAACAGGACGATTAGTCTTGTTAGTAACCTGGAAGAGATAAACACCAGCGTTACCCTTCACAGCATGAGCAGAGAAAGCACCCTTCTTAGTACCTGCAACAGCACCAGAGAGAGCTGGCTCGCTAGCGCCAGTAGCTGCGATGAATACAGGAGCAGCGAAAGTAATCTGGTTTACAGAAGAAACCTTACCACCCTTAGCCTTAGCAGCTGCGATGTTCTTAACACCATTCAACTTAGCCTCAATCATCTCAGCCTTCTTATCCTTGAGCACCTCTGCCTTAACAGTCTCCTTGACAACTGCATCATTCAAATCACGATAACCGATATGATGAATCTTATCAAGAACCACAACCAACAGGTGGTTGTTATCACCACACTCATAGAGAGGTGAAATCTCACCTTCCTTGCTATCGAAGATCCACTTCAAAGCCTCGCGTGTAGAATGGATGTTTGCTACATAATGAACAGAAGTTGTAATATCCTTCAAGTCCTGAACCTTGTAACCTTCCTTAGCTGCATTCTTCAAGAGATCCTCTGACTTAGGATTAGCACTTACGAAACTAGAGAACTTGTTGTAAGCTGTACGGTAAGTACCCTGAGAGAAGTCGATAGGCTTCTTGATAACGGCAGCGGTATACTTGCTGACCATTGCCTTGCGGTCAAGAACCTGAAGAACTACATATCCCTGCCCCAACTGAAGCTGGTTCAAAGAATTGACAGCTGCTGTGTTCAATGTTTTGATGAATGTCTTGTTGTCCTTATCCATAGACTGGGCATACTCATACTGCTTGGTAGTCATCCAAGCCTTGTCACCAGTCTGGCCATACTTCTTTGCGATAGCCTCGAAATCAGCACCGCCGGCAATAGCGCCCTGAATAGAATCTGCCTTAGTCTTAGCCTCAGCTACTGAGTTAGCAGCAACCTGGATAACACGATACTGTACTGAATCTGGCAATTCCTGCTTAGCTACCAACTTAACGATGTTCAATGTATTGTCACCAACATTAGCCTTAACAGCAGAAGTAGAACCTACAGCCATAGAATCAAGCTGAGCAGCGATATCACGTGGGAAAGCATCCTTTGAAACAGGAATACCAAGATATGCTACAGTAGAAGCTGACTTACGTACAACCTCTGTAGGATCTGCAGCAGCAGCCAACTGTGAGTGATAACCTGCAAATTCCTTGTTAAGAGCAGCACGGTCTGCATTTGAAGCCTGAACCTCGATATCTACAAACTTGATGTCACGGCTCTCAACAGGCTGCTTGAAGCGTGCCTTGATCTCATCATACTTAGCCTTCAGATCGCTTTCAGAAATCTTTACCTTATCATCCTGGATGTCAGAGTAAGGGAAAGCAGCCAACTGAATCTGGCTCTCTTCATTCTCCTCCTTGAAAGCCATCTTTGCCTCTACAGGATTTGACAGGAAGCAACCGGCGAGAAGAGCCTGATACTTCTGAGCCAAAGTCTGCTGGCGGAGAGTCTTCTCGATGAATGACCAGTAGTTGTAAATCTTGGTATACTGATCCATCATCTGTGCGTTAGCAGATGGGTTAGCCTTCTGTGCCTTGTAGTCTGCCAAGAACTTCTGGAGAGAAGATGCATCGAAACGACCTGTCTGCTGATTAACGAAAGGAGTCTGCTGAAGCATAGGGTTAGTACCTGTCTTCAAGATGTCCTGAAGCTCTGCGTCGGTCACAGTAAGACCCAACTTGCTAGCTTCCTTAGCGATAATCTGGTTCTGGATGTAGGTATTCCATACCATATCCTTCACCTGATTCATCTGCTCTTCAGGAAGATTTTCCTGACCCTGTTGCATTTTAATAACTTCTGAATACTCATCAACGAGCTTCTGGAAATCCTGCACGCTGATTTTTTCGCCCAAAACCTCACCAATCTGCTGGCGCTCATTATTCTTTGCTGAATCGCAAGAGCGGAAAGCTTCCTCGGCAATAAAGGCGAAAAGGCCGAAACTGATGATACAAACCAGTATCACGCCTCTTTTTCTAATTGTTCCTAATGCTGCCATTACGTTTTAATTATTATTATTATTTTTATTTTTTCCTAAGTTTAGATTGAACCACTTTTGATGCTAGTAGCCAATTGTCTGCAAAAATACAAAAATAATACGAGAAAAGGGAATTTTTTGCTATCTTTTTTGACTATTACCTCAAAAAAAGCAAAAAATTCCCTTTTCCTGCTCAGCTATTTGATGATGTGGAGTTTAACAAGCTCTATTTTACGCGATGTTGACTTGATAATCTTGAACTCAAAGTTATCAAACTTAATCACCTCGTTGAGTTTAGGAAAACTCTGATATTCATGCAATATCAAACCGCCTACAGTCATATATTCATCACTTTCCGGCAGTTCAAGACCAAACATATCGTTCACCTTGTCAATCTCCAGTCGTGCAGAAAGGAGATAGTCACCATCATCGGTTTTCTTAGCTACATATTTGGCTGAGTCGTGCTCATCTTCTATATCACCGAAGATTTCCTCCACGATATCCTCCAGACTCACCAAACCGCTAGTACCTCCAAACTCATCAACAACGATACCCAAAGACTTCTTCTGCTGCAAAAAAATCTGCATCAGTTTCTGTGCCTGCATCGTTTCAGGCACAAAAGGAAGTGTACGGATATGATCCTGCCAACGTGAAGGATGATGGAACAGTTCGGAACTGTGAATATATCCCGCAATATGGTCTATATCCTCTTCATATACTATGATTTTCGAATTACCGCTCTCTATGAATTTCTGCTGCAGTTCTTCGAGAGAAGTATCCATTTCAACTGCCTGAATCTCCGTACGGGGCACCATACAGTCGCGTACTTTAGTATCAGAGAAATCAAGGGCATTCTGGAATATCTTCACCTCATCATTAATTTCATCTTCATTGGTAGCGTTATCGATACTTGACTGCACAAGATAATCAAGGTCTACCTTAGAAAAGCCTTCATCTGTCCCCTCTGCATCCATCTTCATACCCACCAGACGCAGCAGGCACTTACTCAAGAAAGTACTGAACTTGCTGATAGGCCACAATACCACATAGCACAGATAAGCTATCGGACTGAAGATAGAAAGCAAGCGGTTCGGATTAGACTTGAAAAGCGTCTTTGGCAGAAACTCACCTGTAAAGAGTACTATCAGCGTAGACAGAATGGTATCTGCAGGCACCGTAAAGGCTGCATCAAAACCTGCGAAAATCGTATTGTCAAAAAGACGGGCTATCAGGATACCATAAACTACAAGGGCTATATTGTTGCCCACAAGCATGGTACTGACAAAGCCATTCGGATGATTATAAAACAAAGATAACAGTCGTTGCGTAAGGCCGTTTTTCTCCTTATCCATCTCCGCCAACATACGGTTGGAAGAGACGAAGGCAATCTCCATTCCGCTGAAGAATGCTGAGAAGACCATCGTAATGAGAATGCCTACGACTAAACTCATATCCACCTGTTCATTCATTATATCTTTTTCTTTTTAATTAGTGCATGATAGGAATCGTAGTGGCTCTGACTGGTGTAGCCGGCTGACGGAAGTTATTCTTGACAGAATCAGGCTGGCTGCTCAAAGTATCGGCAGCACCACCACCTCCTGTCAGGTCTCCCTTTTCAAAGCTACCCTTCGAATTGCTCACATAATAGCGCGTCATCTTTTCATCACTCCAGAAATGAGAACCCTGTAGCGTTCTTTCAGGAGTAACAAGTTTACTGAATACGTTACTTGACAATTCGTGCTTATTCTGATCCCAGGTAAGTTGCTCACTATTGAAGCGCAAACCATCTTTGGTCAGGATACTCACCCTACCATAAAGTTTCCATATCTTCTGCTGATCATAATAATAAGCTGTATCACACTGGATATAACTATTAATATGGAATTTCTCATCAAACTGCTCCAGCAAAAGTCCCTTATCAAAGATCCACAAAGATGGATTCTTGCTGGTATTCACCTCCCACCGTTCTGTTACGATGCGATATTTCATAACTCCCGAGTCGCTTACCAATGTATTTACACCATACGACGTCATCATCGCCACCGAGTCTTGCGGACGGATGGCGGGCGCAGTATGTTCTACCTGGTTCTGGCAACCTGCCAAAATCAGGAACATCAGGATACCGACAACATAAGAGCCTTTTATTCTATACATTATTATATATAGATCTATACATTATTATATATAAGCGGAAGATTAATCCATCTTCCACTTCTTAAACCAATCCTCGTTGAATGTGAATCCGATATTGATACGGAAAGAATTTTCCTTAATCAGATCCTTAGCCGAACTCTTCACCCACTGACCGCTGATATTCAGCATAGAGCGGTTGTTGTAAGAGTTCATGATAGGAATACCGAAACCGGCACTTACAGAGATTTCCTTCGGACCATCAACACCATTCATCTTATAATAAGGTGTGGCGTAGCTGGCACCTACACGATACTGAACACGCTTGAAGAATGCACGGCTGCGCTCTCCATAGCAATACTGAGCACCGAGATTGAACTTGCTTCTATCCTTGTAGATACCATTTTTCAAGGCGTAGTTGGTTCCATCAAAACTAGGATACCCCAAGCTACCCCACTTCTGCAGACTATAATCAAAGCCAACCTTCCACTGGTTGTTATGATTCCACATCACACCCGCACCAATCATGGTAGGCAACTTGTAAGCCTTGCCGATAGAGTAAGCGGTGGTATCGGTAACACCGTTCTGGGTATCATTAGAAATGATTTTCATATCAGCAGAAGCTCCCAGACCATGTCCTGGTGAGAAGGTGACACCTACGGTAGCCCAATCTTTCTTTGAGAACTGATGGGTATACTGTACACCGAAATCAACCTTATAGCTGTTCACCTGCATAGAATAGTAGCGGGTGAGGGTCTTGTAATAAGAATTGCTGTAGCTGTTTGATACACTTCTGTCTATACTACCCCAGAGATATGAGAAGTTGGCACCTACGGCCAAGCCCTTGACCGGTTCCCAACCAGCACCGATGTATGCCTGATGCAAACCACCATCGCCGGAATAAGTATTAGTATAGTAAGCTTCCTTGTCAGCATTCACCCATTCTGATGCAGAATAATTATAGCCCACATTGGTAAAAGGAATGATACCGAAGCTCATACCTACATGTGGCAGCAAGCGGAAGCCTGCAACAACATACTCAAAATTTGAGTTGTTGGCATTCTTCTTCACACCATTCTCTTCAAAATTTGTCACCTGACCAGAGATACCGGCATCAAGGATGAAAGTCATCGAATCAATCGAAGCATAAGATGCAGGGTTGAGATAGTTTACCTGATTATGCTCATGAAAGCCAAGACCGACTCCATTCATACCGCGATTAAAACCAGAAGTCTGGTCTGACAAGATGCCAAGACCATACTGGCTGTATGGCGAATTAGTACCACTTTGGGCATTAACCATAAGGGCTGAACCTAACAATAGGGTTGCTAAAAAAAGCTTTCTCATTCTTTAATAATCATTCAAAATTATATTCAGAGTGCAAAAGTATTAAAAAAAATCTAGAAAAAAGAAGGATAATTGAAAATAATAAGGTATTTTTGCATCGTGAAACGTTTTAAGCATATTTTTAGTGCCATTTTAGCAGTAATTTTAATCAATTTAACTACTGAAGTGGCTGCACAGGATTTTTCAAGAGACAAGGACTCTGATATTTCTGTGCAGAACAGTCGTGTCAATGAAGAAGCTACTGCGTGGCTCGATTCTGTTGACATTTCTCTCCTGACTTGCGGACCAGGTCAGGAGGTGTGGTCGTATTATGGACATACCGCTCTACGCATCCAGAACAAAGCTATGGGAACTGATGTTGCCGTCAACTGGGGTATGTTTAGTTTTAACCAAAGTTGCTTCGTACTCCGTTTTGTTTTCGGACTCACCGATTACCAGATCGGCATCTACCCGATGAGCGACTTCATTGCCGAATATGCACGTGAAGGCAGATGGGTAAGACAGCAGCGCCTCCGCCTCTCCCGTACAGAGAAACTGGGAATTCTGAGAAGCATCGACAAGAATGCACAGCCGGAGAACCGCGTATACCGCTACAATTTCTTCTATGACAACTGTACGACCCGGGCACGCGAGATGATTCTCTCCAACATTGGGAACCAGAGTACCAACTTTAAAGATACCCCTACCACTTCTACCTATAGGGAAGAGATTCACAAACTCAACGGACAGCACCGCTGGGCAAGATTCGGCAATGACCTTCTTTTGGGTTGTCAGGCAGACCGCCCTATCACACAAAGAGAATGGGAATTTTTGCCAGACAATCTGAGCAAAGACTTCGCCACAGAAGGAAGAACCGACTTTATTGATGCATCTCAGATTGCAGACGGCAAAACCAATGCAACAAGTGCCAGCGGCTATATCACTCTGGTAGATGAAACATCCGACATTATCCCTGCCCAGGCACAAATAACAGACGATGCTCCTGTTACACCACAAATGATAGCGATAGTTCTGGCAATCATCATCATAGGAACAACGGTAAGAGAATGTGTAAAAAAGAAAAACTACTGGTGGTTTGATGCCATCCTGCTTGTCCTGACAGGATTACCGGGACTGATTCTCTTTACCATGATCTTCTCGCAGCATCCTACTGTACAGATAAATTTCCAGATTCTGATACTGAATCCGCTCAACCTCATCTTTGCCTGGAAGACTGTCAAGAGGATGAAAGCAGGTCGTCAGTATTGGTATTTCGAACTTCTGGGATGGCTTCTGCTCATTGCCCTGTTCATGCAGATATGGCAGAACTATGCTGAGGGTATGAGTATTTTGGCACTTTCTTTGCTAGCGAGATACTGCGTCAAATCGACCATGATGGATTTAAGTCCAAACAATTATGGTTTGCAGAAGCATATCGTAAAGAAATTCAGAAAGAATAAATAGACATTAAAATATACGTAAGGAAACGATTGGCACAATATCGTTTTCCGTACAGAAGAAGAAGATAAACAACAATGATGGTAAACAGATATATCACAGCCCTTTTGGTTGTCCTGGCGGCAACCGGCATGGAGGCGCAGACTTATCAGCAGGCGCTGAAGTTTGCGCTTACGGATATATCCTACGATGAATTCATCCAGCAACCGGAGGCGAAGGCATTGGAGGAGGACATTCTCTGCGTGCTCAAAGCCATCAAAGCGGCATCAGAAGATGAGAGCATCGCAACGCATCATCCTATCCTGGCGGCAACACTTGCCGCCAATTCTTCTGACATTCTGACAGACATTCATTCACATATTTATTATGAATCCCCTACGGAGCACAGACACAAAGTTCCGTATGGGAGTATCGTTATTCGAGGTCCAGACTGCTGATTTTATGCTTTCAGTAAGCAAAACTCAGAAGATTTGCCATAAAAACAGGTAATAATTGGCAATTCCTTGCAGATTTACAGATATTTTTAGTAAATTTGCAAGCTAGTAATAAACAACAGGAGATTTTACTCCCAAACATCATCGAATAATAATAAAAAATAAATATACAATGAACTTTAACAAAATTCTCCAGTCATTGTTTGGCAACAAGTCAACTCGCGATATGAAGTTGATCCAGCCAATCGTAGAAAAGATCAAGGCAGAGTATCCTAAGATGCAGGCCTTAAGCAATGACGAACTTCGTGCAAAAACAAAAGAACTTCAGAAGTACGTACAGGAGTACGCCAAGGAAGAGAAGGCTAAGATTGCTGAACTCAAGGCTAAAATTGAAGACACTCCTATCGATGAGCGTGAAGGTATCTTCAACCAGATCGACAAGTTAGAGCAGGAAGCACTCGACAAGTATGAGGAAGCCCTCAACGAGGTTTTGCCTCAGGTTTTCGCTATCGTTAAGGATACTGCTCGCCGTTTCGCTGAGAACGAGGAAACAATAGTTACTGCTACCGACTTCGACCGCGAGTTGGCTTCAAACCCTGCTAACGACTTCGTAACCATCGATGGCGACAAGGCTATCTATCACAACCACTGGACTGCCGGTGGTAATGATATGAAGTGGGAAATGATCCACTACGATGTACAGCTCTTCGGTGGTGTTGTTCTCCATCAGGGTAAGATTGCCGAGATGGCTACCGGTGAGGGTAAGACCCTTGTAGGTACAACACCTATCTTCCTGAATGCCTTGACTGGTAATGGTGTTCACGTCGTTACCGTGAACGACTATTTGGCTAAGCGTGACTCTGAGTGGATGGGACCTCTCTATATGTTCCACGGTCTCTCTGTAGATTGTATCGACAAGCACCGTCCTAATTCCGACGAGCGTCGCAAGGCATACCTGGCAGATATCACCTTCGGTACCAACAACGAGTTCGGTTTCGATTATCTTCGTGATAACATGGCTACCAACCCAGCCGATCTGGTACAGCGCCAGCACAACTACGCCATCGTCGATGAGGTCGACTCAGTATTGATTGATGATGCCCGTACCCCATTGATCATCTCTGGTCCTATTCCAAAGGGCGACGACCAGATGTTTGAGCAGTATCAGCCATTGGTTGAGAAACTTTATGAGGTACAGCGCAAGCAGGCTACAGAATTGCTCGCCGAGGCTAAGCAGAAGATTAACGAAGGTACAAAAGCTAAGAATCAGGAACTCCTTGATGAAGGCTTCCTCGCACTCTTCCGTTCTTACAAGGCATTGCCTAAGAACAAGCCATTGATCAAGTATCTTTCTGAGGAAGGTATCAAGGCTGGTCTGCTGAAGACCGAGGAGTACTACATGGCAAACAACAACCGTGAGATGCCTAAGGCTACAGAGCCATTGTACTTCGTAGTAGACGAGAAAATGAATTCTGCCGACCTTACCGATAAGGGAACCGACTGGTTGGCTAAGCAGGTAAACGACAAGGAACTCTTCGTATTGCCTGATATCACAACAGAAATGAGTGAACTCGAGGCACGCACAGACCTTACCGACCAGGAGCGTCTTGACAAGAAAGACGAGATGCTGGCTCACTATGGTGTACAGAGCGAACGTGTTCACACCTTGCAGCAGCTCCTGAAGGGTTACACCATGTTCAATAAGGACGACGAATATGTTGTCATGGACGGACAAGTGAAGATTGTGGATGAGCAGACAGGACGTATCATGGAAGGCCGTCGCTGGAGCGATGGTTTGCACCAGGCTATTGAAGCTAAGGAGCACGTAAAGGTAGAGGCTGCTACACAGACCTTTGCTACCATCACACTTCAGAACTACTTCCGTATGTACCACAAACTCGCAGGTATGACCGGTACAGCAAGTACAGAGTCAGGTGAGTTCTGGGATATCTACAAACTCGATGTTGTTGAGATTCCAACCAACCGCCCTATCCAGCGTAAGGACTTGGATGACCGTGTATACAAGACTGCCCGCGAGAAGTATCGTGCAGTTATCGACGAAATCGAGGAAACACGTAATGCTGGCCGCCCAGTCTTGGTAGGTACAACATCTGTCGAGATTTCTGAGTTGTTGAGCAAGATGTTGAAGATGCGCAACATTCCTCATAATGTATTGAACGCTAAGCTGCACCAGCAGGAGGCTCAGATCGTAGCCGAGGCAGGTCGCTCAGTAAACGGTAAGGGTGCCGTAACCATCGCTACCAACATGGCAGGTCGTGGTACCGATATCAAGCTGACTCCAGAGGTAAAGGCTGCAGGTGGTCTTGCCATCATCGGTACAGAACGTCATGAGAGCCGCCGTGTAGACCGTCAGCTCCGTGGTCGTGCCGGTCGTCAGGGAGACCCAGGTTCTTCTGTATTCTATGTATCATTGGAGGATAAGCTGATGCGTCTGTTCGCTTCAGAGCGTATCGCCAAGGTAATGGACCGTCTCGGTTTCGAGGATGGCGAGCGTATCGAGAGCCCAATGATCAGCAAGAGTATCGAGCGTGCTCAGCGCAAGGTTGAGGAAAACAACTTCGGTATCCGCAAACACCTCTTGGAGTATGATGACGTGATGAACCGTCAGCGTACCGTTATCTACGAGAAACGTCGCCACGCCCTCATGGGTGAGCGTATCGGTATGGATATTGCCAACATCATCTGGGACCGCGTATTGAACATCGTTAACAACAACGACTTCTTCGGTGCCAAGGAAGAGTTCCTGAAAGTTCTCGCTATGGAGATTCCATTCAACGAGGATGAGTATGAGAACGGCAGACGTGAGGATTTGGCAGAACGTGCTTTCCAGGAAGCTATGGCTACATTCAAGCGTAAGACAGACCGCATCCAGGCTACAGCTATGCCTATCATCAAGCAGGTATACGAAAACCAGGGTGCTATATACGAGCGCATCATGGTGCCTATCACAGACGGCAAGCGCATGTACAATATTCCTTGCAACCTCAAGGAGGCATACGAGAGCGAGGCTAAGAACGTAGTGAAGGAGTTTGAGAAGAGCGTTGTTCTCCAGATTATCGATGACGACTGGAAGGAGAACCTCCGCAAGCTCGACGAACTGAAGCACTCTGTACAGAATGCAAGCTACGAGCAGAAGGATCCTCTCCTCATCTTTAAGTTGGAGAGTGCCAAGGTTTGGGATGCCATGATCAATGACATGTACGACCGTATTGCAAGTATTCTGATGCGTGGTCAGATTCCAGTAATGGAGCAAGAGCAGCCAGTTCAGGAGGCAGCTCCTGAGCAGCACACTCAGCAGAACTATGTAGAGAGCAAGGTAGATTTGGATGCAGAGCGTGAGGCACAGGAGGCAGCTGCTAACCAGGATACCCGAGAGGGCGCACAGGTAAACCGCACTCCTTACCGTGCAGAGCACATGCCACGTCCTAACGACCCATGTCCATGCGGAAGCGGCAAGAAGTTTAAGAACTGCCACGGCAGAAACCTGTAATCACAGGAAATGATGATGCTCTTATATATAATAAGGTATAAGAACATCCATCATCAGAAATAATGATAAGAATACCTAGATTTGATGATACTCTCATCATTTCTAGGTATTTTTGTTTTAAATAACATCATTGCTACCAAGTTGCAAAAAATTATTCGTAATTTTGCAGTTGAAAAGAAAAAAGAACTGACCATAAGGTCATACTCAAAGAAAAGAACAAGATTAAAACAAGGAAAGATATATGAAATTATCAGAACTTAAAACAGGTGAAAGTGGAGTCATCGTCAAGGTATCCGGTCACGGTGGCTTCCGCAAGAGAGTCATCGAAATGGGATTCATCAAGGGCAAGAAGGTTGATGTACTCCTTAACGCCCCACTCCAAGACCCTGTAAAATATAAGATCATGGGCTATGAAGTTTCTCTCCGCCACAGCGAAGCCGACCATATCGAGGTGGTTTCCATTGATGAAGCCAAGAACGATGCAAAGCTCAGCAAGGCGGAAGAAGAAGACCGCCAACAGGTATTTGACTCAAAAGTAATAGATTCCAACGATAGCGACGAGCAGGCACTCGGTGACAAGATGCTCGTGGCTGAAAGAAAAGACAATGCCAGCAACGAAGCCCTGGCTGAACAGGAAGCAGAAAGACTCCACCGCGTCATCAACGTGGCACTGGTGGGAAATCCAAACTGCGGTAAGACTTCCCTCTTCAACTTTGCTTCGGGTGCTCACGAACGCGTAGGCAACTATAGCGGTGTAACCGTGGATGCGAAAGTAGGTGAAGCCGATTTCAACGGCTACCACTTCAATCTGGTAGATTTGCCGGGTACCTATTCCCTCTCGGCTTATTCGCCAGAAGAACTCTATGTGCGCAAGCAGCTCATCGAGCATACGCCGGATATCGTCATCAACGTCATTGACACCAGCAACCTGGAGCGCAATCTCTATCTCACCACACAGTTGATAGATATGCACATCCGCATGGTCTGCGCCCTCAATATGTTTGATGAAACCGAGAAGCGTGGCGATAACATCGACTACGACAAATTGGGCGAACTCTTCGGTATCTCGATGATTCCTACCGTCTTCACCAATGGCCGAGGCGTGGACAAGCTCTTCGAAACCATCATCGAACTCTACGAAGGCAAGGAAGATTCCAGCGCTCACTATCGCCATATCCACATCAACCACGGACATGAGATAGAACATGGTATCGAGCATATCCAGAAATATCTGAAGGCAGATGATTCCATCCGCCAGCGCTACTCTACCCGATACCTCTCTATCAAGTTGTTGGAGAATGATAAGCACGCCGAGGAATACGTAAGTCATCTGAAATCGGCCAAGGAAATCTTCGCAGCCCGTGACGAGGCAGCCAAGCGTGTGAAGGAAGAGACCCTGGAGGATAGCGAAACCGCCATCATGGATGCCAAATACGGTTTTATCCATGGCGCATTGCAGGAAGCGGGCTATGAACCGGGCAAGGCAAAGGATACCTATCAGGTAACCCACCTCATCGACAGCATCCTGACCAATAAATATGTAGGCTTCCCTATCTTCATCCTCCTGCTGTTCATCATGTTCTCAGCCACCTTCGTTCTGGGCGAGATTCCTAAGGGATGGATTGAGGACGGCGTGGCATGGCTGGGCGAGTTCATCAGCAATACGATGCCGGATGGACCAGTGAAGGATATGCTGGTAGATGGTGTGATTGGTGGTGTAGGTGCCGTGATCGTGTTCCTGCCACAGATTCTGATTCTGTATTTCTTCATCTCTTATATGGAGGATTCGGGATATATGGCTCGTGCTGCCTTCATCATGGATAAGCTGATGCACAAGATGGGCTTGCATGGCAAGTCATTCATTCCGCTGATTATGGGATTCGGATGTAACGTACCTGCCGTGATGGCAACAAGAACCATCGAGAGTCATCGTTCCCGTCTGATTACGATGCTGATTCTGCCATTGATGAGCTGTTCGGCTCGTCTGCCAATCTACATCATGGTCATCGGAACATTCTTTGCCATCCAATACCGTTCACTCATCATGGTATCGCTCTATCTCATCGGCATCTTCCTTGCCGTGATATTGAGCCGCATCTTTGCCAGTTTCGTGGTGAAGGGCGAAGATACCCCATTCGTTATGGAGCTGCCTCCTTACCGCTTCCCTACTTGGAAGGCGATAGGCCGCCATACCTGGGAAAAGGGTAAGCAGTACTTGAAGAAGATGGGAGGTATCATCCTCGTGGCAAGTATCATCGTCTGGGCATTGGGCTACTTCCCTCACAATGAGGAACTTGATAACCAGGCTCAGCAGGAGCAGAGCTATATCGGCAGAATCGGTAAAACCATCGAGCCTATCTTCACCCCACAGGGTTTCGACTGGAAACTGGATGTGGGCTTGGTTTCCGGTGTGGGTGCCAAGGAGATTGTAGCCTCAACAATGGGCGTGCTCTACAGCAACAACGACAGTTTCTCTGATGATCAGGATTACAACGATGAAGACGGAAAATACGAAGTCTTGAAGAAGCAGATGACTTCAGACCTGAAGAAGACCTACGGTTACAGCGATGACGAGGCAGCAGCGAAGGCAACGCTCACCGCCTACTGTTTCCTCCTCTTCGTATTGCTCTACTTCCCTTGCATCGCCACGATAGCAGCCATCAAGGGCGAGACGGGCAGTTGGAAATGGGCAGGCTTCGCCGCCGGCTACACCACGCTATTGGCATGGGTAGTATCAGCCCTGGTCTTCCAGATAGGATGTTTGTTTATCTAATCAAGGTGTCAGCTTTAAGAAAACAAACAAAGAGAGCGCACAACACCTGAACGACAGCCGCACAACAGCTGAGCGACGCTCGCACAACACCTGTTGTGCAAGCGCACATCAGCTGTTGTGCGGCTTACTATATAATATATCCAGAAGACTTATTCTATATATCTGAAAGACTTCAAGTAACTGTTCGGAAGATTTTAGTCATATACTAGAACGTTATCAGTCATATACCTGAACGACATCAATCATATCATTAGAAGACATCAACCGTTTCCTTATTCAGGATAATCTCTTTCCTACCTTTGCGGCAACAAACGCTATCATCAGACCCAGGCAGGCGGCAATGCTGATGGCAATGCGGAGACCGGTAGCCTCAGCAAGCCATCCGATAACTGGAGGTCCTACCAGAAAACCGAAGAAACTGATGCTCGAAACGATGGTAATAGCGATGCTCGCCTTGATGGTTCCCAATTTTCCGGCGATACTGTAACAGATAGGAACCGACGAAGAGATGCCGAAACCTACCAGCAGGAAACCCAAGGTGGCAGGAATGAGATAAGGCAAGGCAGCAGCCAGCCACAAACCGCCCAATATCAAACCACCACAAACCTTCAATACTCTGGCTGGACCGTATTTCGTAACAAACCCATCAGCCATGAATCTACCCAACGTCATCGCTCCCATACCAGCCACATAGCCCGCACGGATAAAAGCCTCATCGGGTTTTACTACTGATGAAAAATATACGCTACTCCAATCGTAAACGGTACCTTCACAGAACATGCCTGCAAATCCCATCAGTCCCAAAAGGAACAGAATCGGGTCGATGGTCTTGAAAGAGAACTTCGGAACATCCTCCTCTTCTGCTTTCGCCATGGCATCATTAATCAGAAAACGGAAACCGACAGCAACGATGAGAATACTCAGAGCCAGGATAGTTCCAAAGTGGACATCTATCGGGAGCAAAGTGTTGGCAAAGATGGCACCGATGATACCACCGGAGAATCCACCCAGACTCCACAGACCATGAAACGACGACATGATGTTGCGCCCATACATCTTCTCTACCAGACATGCCTGCGTATTGGTGGCAATGTTCATCAGATTTGCCATCATTCCGAAAGCAATAAGACTCAAAATCAGATGAAAAACCGTAGTACTGCTACCGATGCAGAAAAGAACCAGAACATAGAGCAACTCAGAGAGAACCAGCATCTTCTTGCTGCCAAATCTACTCACCAGGATACCCGAGAAAGCCATCATCAGAAGTTGGCCGATAGGAATGGCGAAAAGCACCGTTCCCAACTGGCCGTTGCTCAGATGCAACATCTGTTTTACATCCGGAATACGGCTTGCCCAACTGGCAAACACTACTCCCGGAACAAAATAATAAGCCGCAACCGCCACTCGCTTGCGCGCCAAATCACTTAAATTACTCAAATTACTCAAACTGACTGTCATCCTTAATAATATACCTATTATAAATACTCATTTCTATTAGCGGCTGCAAAATTACAAAAAAAAACAGAAAAAGACTGATATTTGAACAATAAATGTTGCGCCGTTTGAGATTTTTGCCGTACCTTTGCACTCAGAAAAAAAATTAAAAACAAACTAGCAATGAAGAAACAAACAATGATTACCCTGGCACTCGCCTTGACTTTGGCGATGCCAACCCTACCCGCCTTCGCCCAGAAGGCGATGAGCAAAAAAGAAATTGCCGAAAAAGAAAAGGATTTCAAGAACCTTCAGCATCCATGGAAGGGAAAGAAAGTGGCTTACTTCGGCGACTCCATCACAGACCCTAACATCAAGGCATCAAAAGTAAAATACTGGGGATTCCTGCAGGATTGGCTCGGCATCACCCCTTACGTTTATGGTGTGAGCGGCAGACAGTGGAACGATATTCCCCGTCAGGCAGACCAACTGCAGAAGGAACATGGCGATGATTTTGATGCCATCCTCATCTTTATGGGTACCAACGATTACAACAACGGTGTGCCTGTAGGCGAATGGTACACGGAGACTTTCGACAGCGTGAGAGTAGCCCGCCACAAGCCAAGCGAAATGGTACAGCGCCGCCACCGCCACTTCTGTATGGACAAGAATACATTGAAAGGCCGCATCAACATCGCCATGTCGAAGCTGAAGCAGATGTATCCTACCAAGCAAATCGTGGTGATGACTCCTGTGCATCGTGCTCTCTTTGCCAGTGGTGACAAGAACATCCAGCCAGATGAGATGTACGAGAATGCGCGTGGCATCTTCTTCGATGAATACGTGAAAGCTATCAAGGAAACAGGCAATGTCTGGGCAGTTCCGGTCATCGACCTCAACTCTCTTTCGGGTCTCTTCCCTCTTTACGATGCTGGTGCGCAGATGTTTAACAAGCCGAATACCGACCGTCTTCATCCAAACGATGCCGGTCACTCCCGCATGGCAAAGACCATCATGCAGCAGCTATCCTCCCTGCCTTGCGACTTCTAGAGAAGGGGCAGCGGATATAGAAAAGTGTATTATTTCACCCCTATTTTATATTAAAAAGTGTAATTTTTCGCAGGAGTTTGCCTATGTTTTAGGTAAGCTCCTGCGTTTTTTGCCTATGTTTTAGGAAGGTTTTCATATAAGTTGCCTATGTTTTAGGAAAGTTTCACTATATTTTTGCCTATGTTTTAGGAAAAAAGAGTAACTTTGCAGCATAACTTAAAGAGAAGGAAAAGTTATGATATATAGACAATTAACAGAAGAACTCCTGAAATGGAGTGAAAGAGACAACAGGAAGCCATTGGTTTTACGAGGCGCAAGACAAGTTGGAAAGACAACATTGGTCAATGAATTGGGTAAGAAATACGATGTATATATCAAACTGAATCTAGAACAAAGCTCAGATGCAGAAATCTTTACCAAATCAGACAATGTAAAAGAGATATATCAATACATCTGCCTCAAGAAGAAAATCAAGGTAGATGAACGTAAGCGTACTCTACTTTTTATTGATGAGATACAAAACGAACCAAAAGCAGTTGGTCTGCTGAGATACTTCTATGAAGAGATGCCTTGGTTGCACATCATAGCAGCAGGTTCCAGACTTCAAACCCTCATTAAGCAGCGCATCTCTTTCCCTGTGGGAAGAGTGGATTATCTATCCCTCCGTCCATGCTCCTTCTTGGAATATCTCGATGCTATAGGTGAAGACCAATTGGTACAAATGGTGAAAGAAGTCAGCGTATCACCTCTATATCACGAGATGTTACTGAACCATTTCAATCATTACACTTTGATAGGTGGTATGCCTGAAGCCTTAGTGGAATATGCCAAGACTCATAACTTAACCAAGTTAGCCCCTATCTATCGTTCACTGCTTGATGGTTACAATGAAGATGTAGAAAAATATGCTCGTAATGAAAACCAAGTAAAGGTTATCCGCCATCTGCTTACACATGGCTGGGCAGAGGCAGGACAATCCATTACTTTCGCCCGATTTGGAGGTAGCAACTACACAAGCAAGGAGGTACATGAGGCATTGGAAGTGATGCAGAAAGCATTCTTGCTCAATTTGGACTATCCCGTCACATCAGTGAAAGCCCCAGCTGTACCAGCCATAGCAAGACAACCCAAGCTAGTTTGGGTAGATACGGGCATCATGAATTTCTCCGTTGACATTCAGGCAGAATATCTGCAAGGCAATTCTCTCTTGGATGTATGGAAGGGACATGCTGCGGAACAAATCATAGCCCAAGAGCTGCGCATTGTTTTGGATCGCAACTTCCGCAACGAGCAATATTACTGGGTAAGAGACAAAAAGGGTTCTTCAGCAGAGGTAGATTTCGTTTGGCAACATCACTCACAGATTCTCCCGATAGAAGTGAAGTCTGGCACAAATGCCCATCTTCGATCCCTCCACTCCTTCATGTCTCAGCCTGATGCCCCAAGCATTGCCATCCGCATTTGGCCAGGAGAATATAGCATAGACGAAGTGGTATCCCCTACAGGTCATCCCTTCCGCCTTATCAATCTTCCCTTCTATTATGTGGGGATACTGGATAAGATATTGGAAATGGTATAATCCAAGAAGGCTATAAAACTAGAAGAAGCCACATGATTAGCCATAAGATAGCCGTCCATCAGTTGATTGACATGTGCACAACACGGGTTGTGCATGTGCACATCAGCTGTTGTGCGACCGACGAACCTATATCTTCTGAAGACATCCCCTAAATATTCCAACGACTTCTATTATATCTTTTACTTGCAACTCAAAGGCGCAAAATATCCTTAACAGAGAAGATTTTGCTGATTGCATCAAAGGAGAAGTATTGATCATCCATTATCATATAATCCTCCCTCTGCTTTTTGCTCATATTCTTTATCTCGGGAAACATCTTTACAGGAACTATCACCTCTCGACTATCGGTCAAGAAAACTGCCATTGCTCCACGTTTCACATTGAAATCTAACTTTTTGATTCCTAAAGTTGTATCTTTATATTTGCACATAATAGACCTCCCTTTATTTTATTGTTTTTATTCTAATTTTCTTGCCAGCAAAGACATCGTCAATCATTCTATTGAATTCATCCCAATGTTTATCTATAGCTTCAATAATCACAACTTCTTCTGATGCCGACAGTTCAGACCAAGCTATCTCTATTTTCTTTTGTCCATTCTCTTCTATCCATATCTTAGCTACAGTATGTCCTCGATGAGACTTCTTGCTTCCACGTTTTACCACATGGATATGCTTTCTGTTCTCACTTGCATCAGCAGGGAAAACAAAAAGAATGAAACACTATATCAATGCCAGTTTGCCCATCTTATATTTTTTATATTAAGCCATGGCAAATATACAAAGAAATATCGAAATATACACATTTTTTGGATAAATATTTGGTATATTGATAAAATAATCGTATTTTTGCCACAAAAGAAAGCAAAGATGCTGAAGGGTAGTAGATTCTATACCAAGGCTTTAGATGCTACAAGCATACCTACCATTGAGGGAGAAACAAAGATCATTGTGGAGAATGATGACAGCATACATTGCGGACATCAATTGCAGCAAGTAAGGATATAACCCTGTGGTGCTCAACCTTGCCAGCCGTCGCAACCCTGGCGGTGGCGTACGGATATAGATAGAATTACAATCATCAAATAATCAATGAAATGAACGAAGCATATTCTGAAAACTTGTCATTGATTACTGAATATAACATATAACATAAGAAAATAAAAAATAAAAAATATGAAACTTAACAAAATCCATCATGTAGCCGTAATTTGCTCCGACTATGTGAAATCCAAGCATTTCTACACTGATGCGCTAGGAATGAAGATTATGAGTGAAAACTATCGTAAGGAACGTGATTCCTGGAAAGCTGACTGCTGGCTTGATGACAACTATGTCATCGAGTTATTCTCCTTCCCTAACCCACCAGCACGTCCTTCCTATCCGGAAGCTGCCGGACTGCGCCATCTTGCTTTTGAGGTAGATGATCTTTCGGATGCAATTGATGTACTTGACAGTAAAGGCATCGCGCATGAGCCTATACGCACGGATGAATATACAGGCAAGCGATTTGTATTCTTCAGTGATCCAGATGGTTTGCCGATTGAATTGTATGAAAAATAAAAAATCAAGGGCAAACCATGCTAGATATGTAGGCATCCGGTATTTATATTCATCTCCTTTCTTACCAATTCAATACCCAACTTGCATTGGAGTATTTTCCGATAGTCTCAGCATCCTTGAGGGCGTCAAGCTGACGGACATGCTTGTTTCTCTTGCTGATATCTATGGTTTTACCTTTCCTGTCATGGCTGTTAAATTCCAGGAGATTTGCCGTAGATGCCGACTCATCTATGGGGCCAAAGCCTTCCGAAGGCACACCATCAAGCGTACAGTTCAGCAGCACGCATTCCGCATCAGGATAATTTCTGCCCTTGTTGTCAGGAAGGCGGACTATCACGGCATCCTTGCCCAATCCCTTGAAGGTACAGTCATTGAAGATGTTACCATGGTTCTCCCTGGTATTTCTAATCCACATGAAAGCACCATAGCTGGAAAGGGTACAGTGATTGAAATAGGATGGACCTCTACCCAGCACCGTGTCACCTCCTCCATCAATCACGCAGTTGAGCCAGTAGGCAGAACCATTCACCTGAAGAGCATCACCATCACCGATTACATGCACATTCTCAGCAAAGTTTCTTTCACCATTAAGCAGGAATCCCTCAGCCTGTCCCTTGCAATCCGTCTTGAAGGTGATATCCTTGAAAATCATGTCGGCACAGTTGTCTGCTGCCACAGCTGCACGGCGAGAAGGGAATGTTCCTTTCTGCTCATTGGTCTTGATATCAACCGGGTGAGGATTGAACACCTCGTTATTGGGGTAATGTACCACTACCCCATCCATGGATTCTCCCTGGATAGTTACAAATCGCTTATTGCGGAAATAAACCAACTCTTCATAATCTCCATTCTTCACGAAGACCTTTTTCCTGCTGGCTTCAGAAGGCAATGAGTCTGGTATCCAATCCATGGCACCTTGCAGAGTGGAGAAGTCTCCGCTGCCATCAGCTGCCACAACTATATGGCGCAAATCTGCAGAAGGGGCGTTTTTCTTAGTCCTAAACGTCCATGACTTCTTGCCATTCCATCCCTCAATCGTACCCTTGCTAATCTTGATTTCATATTCATGTCCACATTCCAGCATATTGTTATGCAGATAAATGGTTGCTTTGTTCCCATGACAGATGACAGGATAGAAGTGAAAGGCATCAGAGAATCCACCAATGATGGTCTTCTGATACTTGCGCTTGTCTTCCTTGGCAGCACCTGATGGAGTTCCAGGACGGGTATTACGATTGGTTACATTCTCCACCTTATATATATAGGGAACGGGAGTATAGACTGCATTTGGATTCTTGGGCTGTCCTTCGGTTGGTCCCGCCGGAATGCTCATGTCGATTCTATCAACCACCTTTCGAGTTGTCTTGTCCGTAACAGTGATTATGCCCTTGCTGCCAGTCTTTACAGTCTGATCAAACACGATGACCAGATGTGTATCTATGTTGATGTCCTGGTCATTCTCCTGAGGATAAAAACTGACTGGAGTTTGTGCCATCAGGTTCATACAAGTGATGATACCTGTCATTGAAATAAAGATTCGTTTCATATCAATAGTCTTTAATGTTATTTTGGGTGCGATATTACGAAAAAATTTCGAAATAACGTATTTTTTTGATGGAAAAATGATTTTTATTTTGGCTGCGTAAAAAGACAGCATCCTTGTGGCTGGTTGGTGCTATGCATCAGAAAAGCATCCCCCTATTTCCAGCAGTAATCAATGCCTCGTTTCTCACACTCTCCTCGCAGGGCGGCGAGAAAGTAGCTGCGTTCGCTGCCCCAACCACGAACCTTGCGCTCGTGATCTATGGTCTGCTTCAAGCGCTCATCGCTGTATGCGGCAAAACGGGCAGCATACTCTGAAATTCTTGACTTGGCATAACCTGCACCAACAGTTGATGACTCAGCATTAGCTGCCTTAATTGTTGATGACTCGGCATTAGCTGCCATTACATTCTCATTGTTCTTTAAATCTGAATTTGGATTCATAAAGATAATTATTTTAAGTTGTTAAACACTTACACATTCTTTTACCACCGTGGTTATCTCTATGCGAAACTCGGTTGGTGTGCCACAACTGGGCAACTCTTAATGCTTGATTTCGGGTGCAAAAGTACATCATTATTCTGAAACCACCAAATTTTTCGGGATTATTTTTCCTGTTTTTTTCCTTCTTCTAAAGAAGAAGTTTTTTCGGGGTAGCAGATAGTAAGGAAGAGAAATCCTTTAATGGTTAAACTTTCCTATATTTGCATTATAATAGTATTATAATAATAAAATTATAATTACCTTTGTAAATTGACAATCAGAAAGATACAAACAATTGAAATATAAAAACAAAGAATGATATGATACAGCAAGTAGAATTTTCATTGCGTCCGCTTCCTCGCGGCTTTCACCTCGTAACCAACGAGGTGATGAGGAACCTGCCAGCGCTGCCTAAGACAGGGATTCTGAATCTCTTCGTAAGACATACGAGCTGCGGATTGTCGCTGAACGAGAACTTCGACCCAGATGTGAGACATGACTTGAAGGGTATCTTCGAAAGATTGGTTCCGGATGGCGACCCAAGATACCTACACCAGGATGAAGGACCGACGGATATGTCGGCTCATGCCAAATCGAGCATGGTGGGTGTATCACTCACCATTCCCATTACCAACGGCAGATTAAACCTCGGAACATGGCAGGGAATTTACCTCTGCGAATTCAGAGAGGGAGGCGGAAGCCGACACCTCATCGCAACGATTATCGGGGAATAAAGATAAAAACGAGGATGTTCGCACATCCTCGTTTTTACGTTAACATAATCATTTATTCTATCGCGTCCAATTCCGCTTCATCCTCTTCCTTCTCCTCTTTCTTTCCGAAATTAGGATCAATCTTCAGGAAAGCAGTAACCAGGAAGGTGATGGCGCAACATGCCATCACGATGATGAAGAACATGCGGTAACCTACCATATCCTTCAGATATCCAGAAACCATGCCCGGCAGCATCAATCCGAGATAGGAGATGCCCGTACAGATAGAATAATGGGAGGTCTTGAACTTTCCCTGACTGTAGAACAGCATGTAGAGGGTAAGAACCGTGAAGCCCAAACCATAACCCAACTGCTCGACAAAAAGACAGCTGGAAACCACGATGAGGTTGCTGTTGAGCGAGTAACTCAGATAGATGTAAACCACATCAGGCAAGGTGATGGCGCAAACCAGAGGCCAGAGCCATTTCTTCATTCCATCCCTGCTCACCAGAATACCACCAAGAATTCCACCCAGCAGCAAACCTATCAATCCCACAGTACCATTAGCAAAACCATATTCCTGCGGCGACAAGCCCAGTCCACCCTGCGAATTAGGACGGAGGATGAAGGTCTTGGTCATGGTGTTCAGAAGCGCTTCAGGGAATCGGTAGAGCAAGAGAAAGAGCATCACACAGACGGTTTCACCCAATCCGAACTTCACGAAGAAGGTACGGAACATGTTCTTCAGTTCATGAGCCACTTCACCCACCGTTCTGTCGGTCTGCACATCATCCTTCGGGCGAGGCATGAAGCGGCTGTGGTAGAGCCACAAACCGATGAAGATACCTGCCAGTCCGTAAAAGATAAGCGCCCATGAGAAGCGAATCTGGTTGCGGAAGAGAACCTGAAGCACACCTGCCAGCATCACCAGAAAACCATTCACAAAGATGATGGCGAGGCGGTAGAAGGTATTTCGCAAGCCTACAAACTTGGTCTGCGTGTGCTCATCCAGCTCAATCATGTAGAAACCATCTGCCGAAATGTCGTGGGTGGCACTACAGAAGGCGATGAGGAAGAAGAAGCACATCGTTGCCTGAAACCAGAAGGCGGTAGGCAGCGAGAAGGCGATGCCGGCAAGGGCAGCTCCGATGAGAGCCTGCATGGTGAGCACCCACCAGCGCTTAGTCTTCAGCAAATCTATGAACGGACTCCACAAGGGTTTAATGACCCAGGGAAGGGCGAGCCATCCGGTATAGAGACCCACCTCAGCATCGGTCAGCCCCAACTGCATGTACATCACTACAGAGAGGGCGGTTACGATGACGTTGGGGAGTCCTTCGGCAAAATAAAGGGTCGGAATCCATGCCCATGGACTCCGACTGTTTTTCTTTGTTACCATTTTACATCACTATTTATAAAGTTTCTTGATTTCAGCACCCTGATAGTAGTGCAGCAGGATGGCATCATAATGATAACCCTGCTCGCCCATCACGGCAGCACCAATCTGGCAGAGGCCTACTCCATGCCCCCAACCGGCTCCGATGAGTTCGAAACGCTGAGGCACTCCCTGTTCATCCTTATCATACTTATCCACCACGAAGGCAGAACTCAGCAGATGACTGTCGCTCAGCGTACGGCGGATTTCGAGTTCCTTACCGATGGTAAAGGTCTTCTCTGTTCCGATGATCTGGAGTTTGCTGATTCTTCCACTCTTTCCGCGCTCCACGGCCTTCATGTCAAGGATGGCACCCAGGTTCATCTTCAGTTTGTCGGCGATGAGCTGCTGCAACTTCTCCTGGCTGAGCGTTTCCTTCCAGCGGTAGAAATTGACGGTTTCCTGATCATAGTCGTTGAGCACTTCTGACAGGATTTTCTTGTCCTGCGTGTTGCAGAAAGCTGGCGGATTGAAGCGGATCCATTTCTCAGCCTCTTCCTCATTGGTCAGATTAGGCAGTGTATGTTCCACGCCCAGGGCGATGTCGCGAACAGCCGTGAGATAAGTCTTCGGCGTATCCTCCCAGCAATACTGGAATTCCTCGGTTATTCCGCCGCAGCATTTCGAGAATCTTGCATCGCAGATTTCTTCGCCGTCCATCAGAATCTGTCCCTTGGTCTGGCGGATGGCTTCAGCTACATGGGGCGATGTTTCCTTGGTGATGCCCTGGTAGCGCTGGCAGTGGTCGTCGGCACATACATCAAAGAGGGTGTGGTCTTCGCGGTCGTACCAGCGGATGAGCGTATCTTCCTTCTTGGTGAAGGAGAAGAAGTTGTTGCCGCTCTCAGCCACCTCTCGGCGCTTCTTCATCTGTGCCAAGAGCCATGAACGGGAGATGACGGCGTGCGCCTTCAGGAGTTCGAGACTCGAAGTGGCACTCATCTCACTACTGATGACGCTCTCCAGATATTTCTCTACAGGCAACTCATTGATTGCCACAATCTTATCTGATTCTACCACAAAGCGGAGCGTGCCCAGGAAGGTTTGGGTTTCCTTGCGCTCCCAGTGAAAGTTGACACCGATGGTTACGTCGCTCAGCGAAAACGAGGCGTCGGCACTCTGCGGATGGAAGGTGAGCTGGCTGTACTGGTTGCCGTTCCAGAGCACACCGCCCTCTGAGAATTCTACCACCTGTTCGCCCAGCACCTTTTCGCCCTTGGCAAGATAAGGTTTGTTGAGCGAGAAATGAATCTTCTGCGCACTCACGATGCCCACCGTTACGTCGGGCTGCTTACCTTTATTATATAAGGTGGAAGAGGCTTCGGCTGCATCCTCGGCATCCTTAGATGCCTTCAGTTTAGCGATGATGGCATTCATCTTTTCTTCCGAAACGCCACATTCCTGCAGCAGCGAGAGGGCTTTCTCCTCGGTCAGCTTTCGGAAATCTTCCTCACGAGGGGTGATGATGAGTCCGCTCATATCCAGTGCTCCCGGCGAAACCACAAACTGGGCGTCGCCTTCGGCAAAATAGGCTTCCGGACGGTGCTTTTCTCTCGGAATGACCACGCTGATGAATTCCTCGCCCTTGCGCCAGGAGATGATGTTCATCATCGGTTCGGTTTCGTCGCCACGCTGAGGCATTGCCTTGTAGAGACGGCGGAAGAGGGCCTCATCGCTCTCAGCACTCTTCGAGATGATGACGAAGGCGGGAACGATGAAGTCGCGAACCACTGAGATTTTCTCCTCATCATTGAGAGAGATGATGTCGGTCAGGTTGCGGGAGAGACGCTGCCAGTTGGTCTGAAGAGGAAGGATGCCGTTGGTTCCTGCCTGGAAATGAAGATGGTCTGGAGCCGATGCACCACACTTCGGACCGTTGTAGAACACCATCAGGTCGCTGTGCAGACTGATGAAGCGGTGCATCTCGCCGTAATTCTTGTAGATGAGCTGAGGCTGATGCTTGCGTGCCGGAATGGTGAAGTGGACTGGCAGAATCGGGAACGGATTCACCAGAAGATGGAATTTTTCGTCTATCTGCTTCGACATCTGTTCCTTAGGACGGTTTTTGTCGCAAAGGAAACAAGGGCGCTCGCCCAGGGTCTTCTTATCTATCTTGGCGCCCGTACTTACGATGCGGGCTGGGTTCCACTGCAGTTTCAGCTGGTCGGAGAACTGACGGGTTTCTACATGCTTGAGGTCGCGGAAGCGGTGGCGCGCATCGGTCCAAACCTCCAGCTGACGGTTGAAGAAACGCGAGATGCTGCTGTCTTCCATAATGTCGGCCTTGCCCTGTAGCAGATGCTGGCGTGCCTTCAGTTCCATGGTGCGCAGGCGGTCCTTATACAGGTTGTTGGCGTTCACCTTCTCTACGCTGAGGGCTGCATCGCTGTTACCTCCCCAGCGGCGGCAGAGGTAGAGTTCGTCGTAGATTCTGCCGATGCGGTAACGGCGCGAAAATGCCAAGCCGAGCGCATAATCCTCACCATACGAGGTGTTAGGAAACTGGATCTGTCTGACCAGCGGAGTGAAGAAGGCGCGCGGAGCACCCAATCCGTTGATACGCAGCGCATTGTTGCATCCGTTTTCATCGGTCCACTCCTTGTGGTCTATCAGTCCCGGTGGCAGGGTATTGAGGTCGAAGTCGCACATGCGGTACGAGCCGATAATCATGGCTGCCTTCTGCTTGTAGAAGGCATCTACTATTTTTTGGAGTGTCTTTGGTGAAGAATAGAGGTCATCGCTGTCAAGCTGTACGGCAAACTTTCCACAGAAACTGCTGTTGATGGCTTCGTTCCAGCATCCGCCTATTCCCAGATCGGTTCTCTCCGGCACAATCTGTATCAGGTTGTCGGCTTTAAGTTCATCCAGTATTTCGCCGGTGCGGTCGGTAGAATGGTTGTTTACCACGATGACGTTAAACTTGAAGTTGGCCTTCTGTCCCAGCGCACTCTTCACGGCATCAGCCACCGTCTTTTCGCGGTTGAAGACGGGGATGATGACAGATGCCTCGTATTCAAAATCCTGCTCACCGAAGTCGGGCTGGCGGTAGAAGGTGGTGTCTATCAGGGCGCCCACCTTACCCAGATGCTGGGTGCATGCCTTTTCCATCTCAATCTGCACCTCGCGGTTGCGCGGGTTTACATAGTCAAACTGCTTCTCGCCGCTCTTACGGGTGTCGAGTTCGGCTTCTGAATAGAGGAATTCGTTGAGATGGAAGATTTCGCCCACGCGGCTCAGATAGAGACGGAGGTCGTAGAGGGCGGCAAACTGATACTCTTCGCGGTCGGGTTGGGCGATGTAGTCGGCCAGCGCCTGTGCCTTGATGCACCAGAGGCTTCCAAAGTCGAAGTCATCTCGCAAAGAACCTGACTGGTAGTCAATTACCGGATGTTTCTCCATTTTGTCTTCCACCATCTTGTAGTGGTCGGCGTAAACCATGACGGCATCCGTATCATCTGCCACTCTGAGGAATCGCTCCAGCGTGTTGTTCCCCCATCCTATGGTGGTGTGGCGGGTACAGATCATCACGTAGTCGGCATCTGTATTTTCAGCGATGCTGACAATGGTGTTACTGCTTTCCAGGCGGTCGGTGATGACAAACGTACATCCTTCGGGCACCTGATGATGAGCGGCAAAATCAGCACTCACCAGGAAGTGGATATGCTGTACAGTCTTGTACTCATGAAGCACCGACAAGGCATTCTGCGCATCGTCGATGTATTCGCAAGGCAAGAAAAGGTCTATTTTTTCTCTCATTTTCTTACGTTATTTTTGTTCACTTCAGCCCTTTTCGGGGGGCTAAATCTGTGTTTTTTATCTTTATTTTATCTTATTATATTAAAATATGTGGCAAAGATACTAATTTTTCGGCAAAAAACACTATCTTTGCAGTATGAATAATGAAAAAAAATATCTTTTGGGCCTTACACTTGCCGAATTGAAGCAGGTGGCAAAGGACTTAGGCATGCCCGCCTTCACCGGTGGGCAGATGGCGAAGTGGCTCTATGAGCAGCATGTGAAGAGCATTGATGAGATGACCAACATCTCGAAGGCGAACCGTGCCAAACTCGCTGCCGAATACGAAATAGGATGCTTCGGATATTCCGATGCGCAACATTCGGTGGATGGTACCATCAAGTACCTCTTCCCTACCCGGAGCGGCAAATTTGTCGAGACGGTTTACATCCCAGACAAAGACCGCGCCACGCTGTGCGTTTCTTCGCAGGTGGGATGCAAGATGAACTGCCTGTTCTGCCAGACCGGCAAGCAGGGGTTTGAGGGCAGCTTGCCTGCAGGCGACATTCTGAACCAGATTTACTCGCTGCCGGAGGTGGACAAGCTTACCAACATCGTGTTCATGGGTCAGGGCGAGCCGATGGATAATCTCGACAATGTGCTGCGCGCCACAGAGATTCTCACCGCCGACTACGGCTGGGCATGGAGCCCGAAGCGCATCACGGTAAGTTCGGTGGGCGTGAAGAACAAGCTGAAGCGGTTCCTGGAAGAGAGCGACTGCCATGTGGCCATCAGCATGCACGACCCTATCCCTTCTGAGCGCGCTGAACTGATGCCTGCCGAAAGGGGCATGGGCATTGAGCAAGTAGTAGAACTGCTGAGGAACTATGATTTCTCTCATCAACGCCGTCTGAGTTTCGAATACATCGTCTTTAAGGGCGTAAACGACAGTATGCAGCATGCCAAGGCCATCATCAAGCTGGTGAAGGGACTTGACTGCCGTTTCAACCTGATCCGTTTCCACCAAATTCCAGACATTCCTCTGCAAGGTGTGGATGATGAGAAGATGGAGCAGTTCCGTGATTACCTCACCCAGCATGGTGTCTTCACCACCATCCGTGCCAGCCGCGGCCAGGACATCTACGCCGCCTGCGGTCTGCTCAGCACCTCGAAGAAAATCGGAGAAATCCGTGAGCACGAGAATGAAGAGAAGATGAATAAGTAAGGAAAGGTGGGGGAGAAATGGTTAGAGAATCTTTAAAGATCCTACTTGCCGGCTGTCTTTTGTTCCTTTTTCTGGCAAGTTGCAGCCCGGGAGGAGGAAGAAACAGAAAACTGCCCAAGAGCACAGGACAGCCTTACGAGGTGGTGCTCGAGGGAGATACCGATAGCATCGTTACGAAGATACTGACGGAAGAGGTGCCTGCCCTGCCCCAACCCGAACCGCTCTGCCGGCTCATCCAGGTTAAGAAGGGCAAGATCCACGGCAGCTACCCGCTCGTAAGAACTCGCATCGTAGTGAACATCCCGGCAGCGGAATTCTCAGTCAGGCTGAGCCGCAACGAGAATGCTTCACCGCAGACCGTCATCCGCATCTCTGCCCGCTCGCTGCAGCAACTCAGAGAGAAACTCAACCCCGAGAAACTGCGCCAGCTCGTAGATGAGACTGAACTGGAGCACCTCGCCTCCATCATCTCCACCAACCCGAGCAAGCAGAACCGCGAGATGCAGCAGCTGGTAAAGAAGAACTTCGGCATCAGCATGTTCATCCCTGCCGAAATGCAGGCAAGCAAGAAGGCCGGGAACTTCATCTGGATTTCAAACAACGCCAGTTCGGGCATGAAGAACCTCATCCTCATGAAAGTGAAGAGGGAAGAACGAAGAGGGAAAGCCAATTCTGATGCTTTTCCTGCTCAAGAGAAGCAGCAGATTGACAGCATGCTCCGCACAAACATGCCCGGCGAAACCGACAGCATGTACATGATAATCCCGGTCCTTTCAGAAAAAGGACTCTGGGAGATGAAGGGCGATGCCATGGGAGGCCCCTACGTGATGAGGCGCATCCGCCTGAGAAAAACGGGGGATGAAATCATCATAATCGGCTTCGTCTATGCGCCCGAAATGAAAAAGAAAATATTAATCAAGCAGCTAGAAGCTGCGATTTCTACTATAAAATAAAACGATAAATGGACAGCAAAAAGATTAGAGTGGCCATCACTCACGGAGATACCAACGGTATCGGATACGAACTCATTTTTAAGGCATTCAGTGAGCCAGAGATGTTGGAGTATTGTACCCCTATCATCTACGGTTCGCCTAAAGTGGCAGCTTATTACCGCAAGGCGATGAATCTGCCTGCCCAGTTCTCCATCATCCAGAAAGCAGAAGATGCTGAAGACGGAAGAATCAACCTCCTGCCAGCCGTAGACGAGGAGGTAAAGGTTGACATGGGCATGCCTACTCAGGAATCGGGTACGGCAGCCATCAAGGCACTTGACCGAGCCATGACCGACTACCGCGACGAGCTCTTCGACGTGCTCGTTACCGCACCGGTAAACAACCAGAACGCACAATTTGAGGGCTTCCAGTTCAAGGGCCACAAGGAATACATTGAAACTTGCCTGGGCGAAGGTGCCAAGGGCCTTTCCATCCTCTGCGGCGGCGACCTTCGCATCGCATCCGTAACCGGAAAGACTCCGCTCAAGGACGTGCCGGCAGCTATCACCCAGGAGCTCATCATCGAGAAGGTGAAGCAGATGCACACATCACTGAAGCGAGACTTCATGATTACCAACCCGCGCATCGCCGTGCTCGCCCTGAATCCTAGCAACAACGGTGAGGAGAGCTGCGGACCAGAGGAAGCCAGCATCATCATCCCAGCCATTGACCAGCTTGCCGAGCAGAAAATACAAGCTTTTGGTCCTTACCCTGCTGACGAGTTCTTCGGCAACGGCCATTTCGTAGAGTTCGACGGCATCATGGCCATGTATCATGATCAGGCTACTACCCCGTTCCATTCTCTCTACACCGAGGATGGCGTACTCTTTACTGCCGGTCTGCCACTCGTGCACACCGCCGCCAACACCACTCCTAGCTACAGCATCACGGGCTGCAACGAAGCCGATGCAATCTCCTTCCGCCACGCCATTTACTTGGCGCTGGATGCCTTCTGCAACCGCGAAGACTATGATGAGGCCTACGAGAATCCACTGCCTAAACTCTACCACGAGAAGCGTGACGAGAGCGAGAAGGTAAGATTCTCCATCCCTAAGAAAAAGGGATAAGAGAAAGATTCCCTATTCCCGAGAAAAAGCGGAATAAAGAAAGATTCGGGAGGGCAGATGACGCAAAAAAGGCAAATCTGCCCTGTAATCAGACCTCCCGAACGTTAAAATAAAAAAAAAATGCAGATAATTCAGAAAAAATGAGTAATTTTGGCAGCTAAATGGATACTTCCGAACTACAAAAGATAAAACAACGCTACAATATCGTCGGTAACAGCGACGGATTGAACCATGCGCTCGACGTAGCCCTACAGGTAGCGCCGACCGATCTCTCCGTGCTCATCATCGGCGAGAGCGGTGTGGGTAAGGAAATCATTCCAAGGGTGATTCACGACAATTCGCCACGCCGCAGAGAGAAATATTTCGCCATCAACTGTGGAAGCATTCCGGAGGGAACCATTGACAGCGAACTCTTCGGACATGAGAAGGGTTCCTTCACTGGAGCCATAGGCGAAAGCGAAGGATACTTCGGTATTGCCAACAAGGGTACCATCTTCCTCGACGAGGTGGGCGAACTCCCGATACAGACGCAGGCAAGACTGCTGCGCGTGCTCGAAACGGGAGAATACATCCGCGTGGGTGGAACTGAGATAAGGAAAACGGATGTCCGCATCGTGGCAGCCACCAACGTAAACATGCGCAAGGCTGTGAGCGAAGGCCGCTTTCGCGAGGACCTCTACTACCGCCTCAACACCATCCCGATACAGATGCCTGCATTGAGAGAGCGTGGCGATGACATTCTCCTGCTCTTCCGCCTCTTCGCCATGCAGATGGCCGAAAAATACCGTCTGCCTAAGATTTCACTCTCAGATGAGGCCAAGCAGATCATGCTGAAATACAAGTGGCCGGGAAATGTGAGACAGCTCAAGAACATTACCGAACAGATGTCAGTGCTGAGCCGAGAAAGAGAAATCGATGCACAGACCCTCACCCAGTTTATTCCGAGAGATGAGGAGTCTACACAGCTCGCCACCATACAGAAGGATGGCAAGGACGACCATAGCTACGCCAGCGAGCGCGAACTGCTATACAAGATTCTCTACGAACTGAGGGGCAACGTGAGCGACCTGAGACGAGAGATGAACAGCCTGCGCAAGCAACTCGATGAGGCCCGCCAGTTGGGCGGTACAGGCGGATATGTTTCTCCGGTTCAGCCGAATACCCAGGTAGCTCCAGTATCATCTGTATCTCCGGTTTCATCGGTTTCTCCGGTTCCGTCCGTATCATCCGTTCCATCGGTTTCTCCGGTATCTTCCGTACCTCCGATTACCGATCTCGACGAGCTACAACACATCCGTCAGGAAATAGCTACAGGAGGCATGAGGGGCACTTACAAACCCGAAGCCGAGGATGCTGAGATTGAGGAGATCAAGGAAGAAAACGAGAATCTGAACCTCAGCGACCTTAGCAAGCAGATGATAGAAAAGGCATTGGAGAGAAACAACGGAAACCGCAAGAAAGCGGCAGAAGAACTGGGAATCTCCGACAGAACTCTGTACAGAAAGATTAACAAATATAAGTTATGAAGCATATACGCGCGTACCTATATATAATAGGAGTCACACTGATGGTGGCGGTCATGGCAGCATGCTCCGTGAGCTACAAGTTCAACGGTGCCAGCATCGACTACACCAAAACCAAGACCATACAGATAGCCGACTTCCCTATCAGAAGTTCGTATGTATGGGGTCCGATGGGTCCGATGTTCAACAACGAACTCAAGGATAAGTTTGCCAGCAACACCCAGCTCATACAGGTGTCACGCAACGGAGACCTGAAGATAGAGGGCGAAATCACCCAATATTCTCAGCGCAACAAGTCGGTTAGTTCTGAGGGATACTCAGCACAGACCGAGCTCAGTATCACCGTAAACGTACGTTTCACCAACACCAAGAACCATGCCGAGGACTTTGAAAAGCAGTTTACATCTGCCAAGACCTACGACACCACTCAGAGCCTTGCCTCGGTGCAGGAAGAACTGGTAACCCAGATTATCAAAGACTTGGTAGACCAGATATTCAACGCTACGGTAGCTAACTGGTAAAGTAAGTGAAGAACGAAAAGTGAAGAGTTAAGAATTCAACGGCTTTACTAATCATAAAGTTTAAAACTCAATGTTCAAAGTTCAAAGTAAAATAAAGTAAAGTAAAAATATCGTGGAATTAAGCAGATTGATACAACACCCGGAGGAAATGAACCGAGAGACGCTCTACGACTTGCGCGCCCTCTTGGCCTTATATCCGTATTATCAGACGGCACGCCTGCTGATGTTGAAGAATCTGTACCTGCTCCACGACCCGAGTTTCGACGAAGAACTGCGCCGTGCAGCCATCTACATCACCGACCGTAAGATTATCTTCAAGATGGTAGAGGCAGCCCACTATCAGATAAAAAACGCCCCTGAAGAGGCAGAATCCAACAAGCAGCAAGGCGTAAGAGGAATAGGAGCAGAAAAACATGGGGACCGTACTAGTGACCTCATCGACCACTTCCTGGGATCCATTCCTATGGAAGAAGACGAAGAAGAGAAGAAGGAGAAACGTAAGCCTACACCTGCTGACGCAGCTGTAGACTATGTGGCTTATCTCATGGAGACCGAAGACCAGCAGGAGCCAGAAGATACTTCGCGCACCATGAGTCTCATCGACGACTTTATGGAGGATGGCGGTTTCAAACTGCCAAAGATCCAGCAGGACGAAGATTACAAACCAGAATTTACTCCCGAACTTCAGACCGATTCCGGCAAGGATGGCGAAGAGGAAAACAGCGGTGTATTCACCGAAACCCTCGCCCGCATCTACATCAAGCAGGGCAAGTATCAGAGGGCTTACGAAATCATCAGCCGCCTGCATCAGCAGCATCCTGACAAGAACGGATATTATGTTGACCAGCTCAGATTCCTTGAGAAACTGATGCTGAACAGCAAGAAGAAATAAAGAAGAATAATAAATAAATAAAACTAGTTTTAAAAAATGGCTTACACATTATTAGTAGTATTAATCGTCCTGGTAGCTATCCTGATGATTTTCATCGTGCTCATCCAGGAATCAAAGGGAGGTGGACTTGCAAGTAACTTCTCTTCAACCAACTCAATCATGGGTGTTCGCAAGACCACTGACATTGTTGAGAAATTAACATGGGGCCTCGCTGCAGCCTTGGTTGTCATCAGCGTGGCATGTGCTTATGTAGCCCCTCAGGCAGCTGGCGAAAGCAGTGTTTTGGAGGGAGCCACTCAGGAGCAGACCGCTCTTCCTGCAATGCCAGGTGCTAGCAAGGATGCAGCAGCAGGTGCTCAGAAGGCTGTTCCTACAGCTGGTGCAGATGCCCAGAAGGCAGCTCCAGTTGTTCCAACAAGCCCTGCAAAATAAAAAATAAGAAAAAAGGTACGAAAAAATTTGGTAGAACCATTTTTTTTTCGTACCTTTGCATCCGCTTAACAAGAATATGGTGGACGTAGTTCAGTTGGTTAGAGCGTCAGATTGTGGTTCTGAATGTCGTGGGTTCGAGTCCCACCTTCCACCCAACTATTTTTGAAAAAGCAAAACATAACCAATATGGTGGACGTAGTTCAGTTGGTTAGAGCGTCAGATTGTGGTTCTGAATGTCGTGGGTTCGAGTCCCACCTTCCACCCAAGATAAACCCTGCAAGATTCATTTCTTGCAGGGTTTCTTGTTATATATCCGTATTGAGCGGAAATTCTTTTTTGTCATATAAACGAATTGCAATAGTACTTCTTTAAGTATATTATAGACTGAAAACATACAAAAAAGCCTGCTAAGGGAAGAAAATATCCCTCTAGCAGGCATTTCATATAAGGATGAATTGAAAACTTATCTGATTACTTTCACTTCACCATCCTTAGCAATCTTAACGATGCTGGAAGGCTGATGAGGTTTATGCTCCTGACGACGGCTCCAGCAAACATAATCTACAGCATTGAGGATTTCCTCGGAGATGTCGCGATAATTCTGTGCAGCAGGCTCACCACTCACATTAGCACTTGTACTTACAATAGGCTTCTGAAAACGGTAACAGAGTTGTTTGGAGAAAGGCTCATAGGTTATACGCATCGCCAGACTTCCATCCTCTGCTACCAGATTATTAGCCACACCACTCGCATCATCAAGAATAACCGTAGTAGGCTTTACAGGCATGGCAGCATCGATGAAATCCCATGCCACCTGTGGCACATTGCGGAAATAACGCGCCATGCGGTCAGCAGAATCTATCAGGCAGATAAGCGCCTTAGAATCGTCACGTTTCTTTATTTCATAAACTTTCTTTACCGCTTCAGGGTTGGTGGCGTCGCATCCTATGCCCCATACGGTATCTGTAGGATAGAGTATCACTCCACCCTTTCGCATGCACTCTATAGCACGCTTGATGTCTTCTTCTACAGTCATAATACTATAAAACTAAAAATCAAAAATCTTTTGAATCTTAAAAATCGTCACTAACATCTTTCTTCAAACACTCATAATAAGCTATGTCCTTCATACCATTGAGAAAAGCAGAAGCATCCATACGTTTCTTGCCACTGAGCTGCAACTCCTGAATAATGAGCCATTCATCAAGGCAGGCTACTTGTAACGACTTCCCCTCAACGCGGAGCGATCCCACAGGCGCATCACCACGCTTCATACATGAAAGACGGGTAGAAAATATCTTAAGTACCTGAATTTTCTGTGTACTCTGCTTATGGGATGGATGAGTTGTAGGCTCAGGGAACCTCACGTAATCATCATCTCCCTTAGGATCGTCAAAGAATACTACTGTCTCCTTCTTCTTAATTTCAGTCCATGCACCAGGGTATGGAGAAAGACCGCGGATGAAATCATACACCTGTTTGGCAGGCTTATGGAAGTCAATGCGGCAGGTATCCTTGAAGATTTTCGGAGCCGGCTTGAGTTCGGCACCCTGTCCTATCATTTCGCTCTGAGGAATGGAACCGATATTGCCATCGGCAGCGATGAGCGCATCAATGGTTTCCAGCGCCAGTTCAGCACCAAGATGCATCAACCCGTCGTAAACATACTCCACATTTGCCGTCTCCGGAATAGGAAAACGTTTCTGCAGGATGATGCGACCGGTATCAATATCGTGGTCGAGGAAGAAGGTGGTAACACCCGTCTCCTTCTCGCCATTAATCACTGCCCAGTTGATAGGCGCCGCACCGCGATACTGCGGAAGGAGGGCTGCATGCACATTAAATGTACCATATTTCGGCATCGCCCAAACCACCTCAGGCAGCATGCGGAAAGCAACTACCACCTGCAAGTCAGCCTGATAAGAACGCAACTGCTCCACAAAGTCAGGGTCCTTCATCTTTACAGGCTGCAGCACCGGTAAACCATGCTCTACGGCATACTGCTTAACCTGCGAAGGTTGCAGCGTATCCTGATGTCTGCCCACCGGTTTATCAGGCTGCGTAACCACAGCCACCACGTTGTAACCGCCCTCTACCAGGCGCTTGAGGGATTCCACCGCAAACTCCGGTGTTCCCATGAAAACAATTCTCAAATCCTTCTTCTCCATAAAACACTAATATTTTAAAATAAAACCAGCAAAGCCGTTGAATTCTTCACTCTTCGTTCTTCACTCTTCACTTAAAACTCCTACTCTGCCGACATATCCGCTACAATCTGCCTGTACATGGAATAGATTCTAGTACGGCTGATGTAACCCTTCAGTACGCCTGCCACATCAACCACTGGCAGTTGGGCGGCATCGGTTTTATCAAATTTCTGCATCACCTCGTCCATACTGTCATGTTCGGTAAGAACGGCAGAAGGCTGCATCATCAGCTGACGCACGGTGAAATGCTGATACAGTTCGGTGCGGAAGATGATGTGGCGAATCTTCGTAATATCTATTACTCCCAACAGCACACCCGCCTGATCCAAAACAGGCAGAAAGTTGTTGTTACTGCGACTTATCTCACTCACCAGCTTACTCATCGGCAGATCCGGACCTACCGGATGATAATCTTTCTCAATGACATCCTGCATGCCCAGCAGGGTGAGCGCAGCCTTGTCAATATGGTGGGTGAGCAGCTTACCCTCTCTAGCCAGACGCAGGGCGTAGATGCTGTGACTCTCAAAGATGCTGATGGTGAGCAGCGAAGAGATGCACACTATCATCAGCGGCATGAAGAGCTGGTAGCCGCCCGTGAGTTCGGCGATGAGGAAGATGCCCGTAAGCGGGGCATGCATCACGCCCGTAATGAGGCCCGCCATGCCCAAGAGTGTAAAGTTTTGCTCAGGAATGTAGACGCCCACCTGGTTCACATTCCAGAGACGCGCAAAGAGGAAACCGGCAAAACCGCCAATGATGAGCGAAGGGGCAAAGGTACCACCGCATCCGCCACTGCCGTTGGTTGCCGAGGTGGCAAAAACCTTGGTAAAGGTTACCAGAGCGATGTAGAGGATGAGCAGCTGATTGTGCCCGTAGAAGAGCGAACGGCTCATCACCTGCCCCCAGTCTTCCACATTCTGTCCCTTCAGCAGCACGTTGACAGCCGAATATCCCTCGCCATAGAGCGAAGGGATGAGGAAGATGAGCGAACTCAGAATCAGTCCACCAAAGAGCAGCTTTACGTATGGATAAGGCGAAAGCTTGGCAAAGAAGCCCTCGCATGCCGACATGGTGCGCATGAAATAAAGGCTCACCAAACCGCAAAAGATGCCCAATAACAAGCAGGCAGGCACGCGGTCGAGCGCCCACGGACTGGTAAGCGTAAAATCGAAAAGGCTCTTGGAGCCCATCAGGATGTAGGTAAAGCAAGTAGCTGTTACACAACTGATAAGGATAGGCAGCAAGGAAGCCATGCTCAAGTCTACCATCAGCACCTCAAGCGTAAACACGAGTCCGGCAATAGGCGCCTTAAAGATTCCAGCAATGGCTGCAGAGGCGCCACAGCCCACCAGCAGAATCATGGTTTTCTTGTCCATGCGGAAGATTTGTCCCAGGTTTGAGCCGATGGCCGAACCCGTGAGCACAATAGGAGCCTCGGCTCCCACGGAACCACCGAAACCGATGGTGATACCTGATGCCACCACCGATGACCAGCAGTTGTGGGCCTTGAGCTTGGAATTTTTGGTAGAAATGGCGTAAAGCACACGGGTGATACCGTGGGAAATATTATCTCTGACCACATATTTAATAAAGAGCATGGTGAGGTAAATGCCCACAATCGGGAAGAGCAGGAAGAGCAGGTTATAGGTGCCCTTGTTAAATCCCGAAGTGAGCAGCAACTGTATTTCGTGCACAATGCCGTGCAGGAAATATCCTGCCACCGACGCCAGAAGACCGATGATAAAAGCCAGGATAAGGGTCATCTGGCGGTCAGAAATATGTTTTTTCTGCCAATCCACCATCTTACTGACCCATCCCTCTTTCTGCTCGTTGTAATCTAGAATTTCTTCGTCCATCTTTTTTACATTGATTTAGAATTCCGATGTGAAATGGAACTTGATGTGTTCAAAATCCTGCTGCGCCATGCTCAACACGTAGCCCGAATCGGCAAGAAAGACATCGCGCCCCTCAATATCCTTGGCCATGTACTGGTACTTGCGCTTCTTGAAGTTCTCGAGTTCCTTCTCGTCATCTGCCTCTATCCAGCAAGCCTTGTGAAGATGCACTGGCTCCCAGCGGCACTTGGCATTGTACTCGTTCTCCAGGCGGTACTGGATAACCTCGAACTGCAGCTGACCCACGGTGCCCACGATGCGGCGGCCGTTGAACTGGTTGACGAAGAGCTGCGCCACACCCTCGTTCATGAGCTGCTCCAATCCCTTCTGGAACTGCTTGCTCTTCATCGGGTCATCATTCTCGATGTACTTGAAAAGGAGTGGAGAGAAGCTTGGCAAACCGCGAAAATGCATCTTCTCTCCCTCCGTCAACGTATCTCCTATCTTGAAAATACCGTTGTCTGGCAAACCTACAATGTCACCCGGATAAGCCTCGTCAATGGTACTCTTGCGCTGTGCCATGAACTGGGTAGGCGAAGAGAAACGCACGTTTTTATCCAAGCGCACGTGGTAATATGGCTGATTTCTCACAAACTTGCCCGAGCATATCTTACAGAAAGCGATGCAGGAGCGGTGGTTTGGATCAATATTGGCTGTAATCTTGAAGATGAAGCCACTGAACTTAGGTTCTTCCGGCTTCACCAGTCGCTCCTCTGCCTGGGTGGGTCTAGGAGATGGAGCAATATGAACAAAACAGTCGAGGAGTTCCTGAACACCAAAATTGTTCAGTGCCGAACCGAAGAACACAGGTGCTACCTCGGCCGAACGGTAGGTTTCTTCCTCAAACTCAGGGTAAACACCATCTACCAGTTCCAGTTCCTCACGCAGTTGTGCAGCCTCACGTTCACCAACCCGCTCGTCGAGTTCTGAACTTTGGATGTCTACCTCTACCTTCTCGGTAACTCGCTGTTTGTTAGGGGTAAAGAGGTTCAGCTGATGCTCGTAGATGTTGTAAACGCCCTTGAAACGGGCGCCCTGACCGATAGGCCAGCTCAGCGGGCGAACCTTGATTTTGAGCTCTGCTTCCAACTCGTCGAGCACATCAAACGGGTCGCGTCCCTCACGGTCCATCTTGTTGATGAAGATGATTACCGGGGTATTTCTCATGCGGCACACCTCCATGAGTTTGCGGGTCTGTGCCTCCACACCCTTGGCAGAGTCAACCACGATGATGGCTGAATCTACGGCAGTAAGTGTGCGGTAGGTATCCTCGCAGAAGTCCTGGTGACCTGGCGTATCCAGGATATTCACCTTATAAGGTTCTCCCTCCTGTCCGGCAGGGAGATAATCAAATTCCATTACAGATGTAGATACCGAGATACCACGCTGTTTCTCAATATCCATCCAGTCAGAAGTCGCAGTTTTGCGAATCTTGTTATTTTTTACGGCACCTGCCACCTGAATCTGTCCACCGAAAAGCAGAAACTTCTCGGTCAATGTTGTCTTACCAGCATCCGGGTGAGAGATAATGGCAAATGTTCTTCTTCTTTCTATTTCGTTCATCCTGTTGTAAATATATAATAATGTATATTCTTAAAAAGTAATCACTAATAACTAATCACTACATGTCGTCATCATCAAACTTGAGTCCCTCGGTTCGGTCTTTGATGTAATAATCGCTGAGCAGACCTATGAAGACGGTAATCTCCTTGATGGCCCTTTCGGTTTCGGGCGTAATTTCCTTCTTCTGCAGGCGCAGCATCATCACACCATAGAGGGCATCGAGGCAGGTTTCAATCTCGTTGAGATCCTTGTCGCCCCGCTGGCGCAGCTCTACGATGAAAGGCAGCACCTTGTAATATTCGGCATTGTAGATAGGAAACTTGGTGCTCTGCAGCAGCATGCCGTGCAGGTCAATGACATCCTTTAGTATCACCTTATTAATATTAAGGTGTCCTCCCTCGCGCTTTCCCTCCTCGTTCATCATGCGAATCAGGTTGCCAAACCAGTCAAGTTCTTCCTCGCGCTGCTCAGGTGTAAAGTCGAACCGGTCTACATAATTTTTCTTGATGACAGGCAGCGAGCATCCGTAAGCTCGGATGATGTCCTCAATCTGCCACATATATAATAAGTATTCTGCGATACTTTTCTTTCTTAATTCTTGTGCTACAAACATAAACTTTGAACTGTTAACTTTTGAACTTTATGCTTTGCCTTCTTCTGATTGAAGGGGTGTTTAAAGACCTGTTTAAGGACTTTTAAAATTCCGGCAGATGATACAGATTGAAAATCGTGCCGAAGAGAGCGATCATGGAGAAGATGATGACCACGCTGCCTATTACCTTATTGATAATGACGATGCCGTTGGTATCAAACTTGTTCCTAATCTTGTCGACGAGCCAAGTGAGTCCGAACCACCACAGCAGGGCTCCGAAGACGATGCTGAGATACCCTACTCCCATTTCTACCGGCATATCCGGTACGACGAAAGCAAACTGCGCGAAGGTGGCCATGAAGAGGAACACGATGAGCGGATTGGAGAGTGTTACGAGGAACGCCGTGATGCCATTATGCATCAGGGTACCCTGCTTGTTGCTCGACTTGTGCATGTTCTTCATCGGGTCACTCTTGAAGCAGTAGATTCCGAACACGAGGAGCATCAGACTGCCGAAAATCTGAAGATAGAACTTGTTCTCGGAGTTGCTCACAAAATCCATCACAAAACTCATGCCCAAGCCTGTAAAAAGAGCATATACAATGTCGCTGCATGCGGCACCCACACCTGTTACAAACCCATACCAGCGACCCTTGTTGAGTGTACGCTGGATGCAAAGGATGCCTACCGGACCCATAGGGGCTGAGGCAAGAACACCGATGACAATTCCTTTGAATATGAAGTCAAGGATGTTTATCTCTATTGGAAATGCTAAATTCATCTTAGTATCGTTACAATTTCTAACAGTCGGCAAAGTTACAAAATTTTGGGCACAAAGCACAATTTTTTCGCCTAAAAGTTCATTTTATATCCGTTTTTTATATTTTCGGGCACGGATTACACGGATTACGCGGATGTTCTGCATGAATATAAACAGGATTTAGGGCAACAGAGAAATTTCGGACAGCAAATCATCTGGCAGAAAAAAAAGGAAATTAAAATTTTTTATATTTAAAAATAAACGAGATTCAAAAGTTTTCAGTATCTTTGCCGAGAAATAAAATAATTCTAACTAATTTTAAATAATTAACATGACAGATAATACACTTAAACCGTACGTAATAGGCCTTGACCTCGGCGGTACAAATTCAGTTTTCGGCATCGTAGATGCTCGCGGAGAGATCAAAGCAACAACTGCCATCAAGACAGGCGGTTACGAAAAAGTTGAAGACTATGTGAAGGCAGCCGTAGAAGCTCTCCAGCCTATCATTGATACGGTAGGCGGCATTGACAAGATTAAGGCAATGGGTATCGGTGCGCCAAACGCAAACTATTATAATGGAACCATTGAATTCGCTCCAAATCTTCCTTGGGCACACGACGGAGTGGTACCATTGGCCGACTTGTTCAGCAAAGCCCTCGGCGGCCTGCCTGTAGGTATGACAAATGATGCCAACGCTGCTGCGCTCGGCGAAATGACCTACGGTGTAGCAAGAGGCATGAAAAACTTCATCGACGTTACACTCGGTACAGGCGTTGGCTCTGGTATCGTCATCAACGGACAGATGGTTTACGGCTGCGACGGATTCGCAGGCGAATTGGGTCACGTTACCATGGTACGTGGCAAAGAGGGCCGTACCTGCGGATGCGGCCGTACAGGATGTCTCGAAGCTTACTGCTCTGCCACTGGTGTGGCTCGCACAGCACGCGAGTTCCTCGAGAAGAGCGATGAGCCTTCATTGCTCCGCGAGATGAACCCTGAGGATATTACATCTTATGATGTGAGCGTTGCTGCAGGCAAGGGCGACAAGCTGGCACTGCGTGTATACGAGTTTACCGGCAAGATGCTCGGTGAGGCTTGTGCTGATTTCGCAGCCTTCTCTTCACCAGAGGCTTTCGTATTCTTCGGTGGTCTGACCAAGGCTGGCGACCTCATCATGAAACCTATCCAGAAGGCTTATGATGAGCACGTGCTCCGCACCTTCAAGGGTAAAGCTAAATTCCTTGTTTCTACCCTAGATGGCAGTTCTGCTGCCGTACTCGGTGCGAGTGCAGTGGCTTGGGATATGTAAAGGGTTGTAAAAACAAAAAGGTTTAATTTTCCATTTTTGGAAAAATCAGTTTAGGTAATATGCTTCGCGAAACTCGTGAGAGGATTGTAGCGAGGGTTAAGATTGTTAGGAAAAGCCTGGCACTCGAGAGAGCGTCAGGCTTTGCTTTTTCTTATCATAAAACAAAAAAAACTCAACAACCACCATGCGGTCATGGTGGTCATTAAGGTCATTGGTCATTAAGGTCATTAAGCTTTTTCCAACCAGGTTCTCACCATCATCTTGCCGTCTGGCGTCAGCACGCTTTCCGGATGAAACTGGATACCATGAATATCATAGTTCTTATGCTTCAGACCCATGATGCAACCATCATCGCTTACCGCCGTAACGTCCAGGCAGTCAGGGAATCCCGAGCGGTCTACCACCCAAGAGTGGTATCTGCCAATCTCTATGCGCTTGTCCAACCCGTCGAAAATAACATCGTTGCCGAACTGGGTGCAAGGGGTTGCCACTCCATGATACACCTCAGAAAGATTGGTAAGCTTGGCTCCAAACGCCTCGCCTATAGCCTGATGACCCAGGCATACGCCCAGCATTGGCTTGCGGCCTGCATACTTGCGGATAACATCCATCAGCAGTCCCGCCTCCGACGGAATGCCCGGCCCCGGACTCAGAATGATCTTGTCGAAGCGTTCCAGCTCCGGCAACTGGAACTGGTCGTTGCGGAACACCGTAACGTCAGCTCCCAACTCCTTTACCAGATGGGCCAGATTATAGGTAAAGGAATCGTAATTATCTATGATTACTACTTTCATCTTTTGTTATTTATTATTGATTAGTGATTAGTGAGTACAATCAGCGAGAAATAATCACTAATCACTAATAATTAATCACTATTACAACTCTTCAGCAATGTGAATCGCCTTGGTCAGCGCACCGAGCTTGTTGTTACACTCTTCTAGCTCATACTCATCATTGCTCTTTGCCACTACTCCACTACCCGCCTGGAACCAGAGTTCGCCGTTTCGGCTAATGAAGGTACGTATCACGATGGCCTGATTCAGGTCGCCGTTCAGACCGATAAAACCGATACAGCCTCCGTAGGCACCGCGGTTGTGAGGCTCCAGCTCTGAGATAATCTGCATCGCTCTCACCTTAGGCGCACCGCTCAGCGTGCCGGCAGGGAAGGTATCAATAAACTCCTTGATGTGGTCGGCATGCTCATCCAACTCTCCGCTCACACGGCTCACGAGATGGATAACATGACTGTAAAACTGCATGTCCTTGTAGAAATCTACTTTCACCCCATGGCAGTTGCGGCTCAGATCATTGCGCGCCAGGTCTACCAGCATCACGTGCTCAGCATTCTCCTTCGGGTCGTTGCGCAGAAATTCGGCAGCCTTGCGGTCCTGCTCCATATCTCCTGTGCGTCGGGTGGTTCCGGCAATCGGGTCAATGAACGCCTTGTTGCCCACGATGCGGTTATGGGTTTCAGGCGAAGAACCGAAGATGCGGAAACCGCCGAAGTCGAAATAGAAGAGGTAAGGCGAAGGGTTGATGCTGCGCAGCGCACGGTAGAGTTTGAAATCATCGCCCTCATATTTCTGTACGAAGCGGCGACTCACCACAATCTGGAATACATCTCCGCGCAGGCAGTGCTGTATGCATCGGCGTATGTTTGCCTTGTGCTCCTCATCGGTGAGCGTAGAGGTGGTTTCGCCCACCGGGTGGAAATCATAAGGTTTCACATTTGCCTTGTTCACCGCCTTGAGCAGTTCGTCGAGCTCTGGAAGTGAAGAGTGAGGATCTTCACTTTCCTGGAGCGCAATGAGCTCCATGGTGTTGTTGAAATGGTCGAAGACGATGATGTCCTTATACATGATGTAATAGATGTCGGGCGCATCATTCTTCTCCATGGTGGTATCCTTGACCGGGATGTTCTCAAAATATCTCACCGCATTGAAGGTGGTGAATCCATAGAGTCCGCAGAACTCCTTGCTCTCGCCCTCTACATGGAAGGAAGAGATGAAGTCGTTGATACTCTTTGAGATGGCGAGTTTGCACTCCTCGCCCTGACCGGCACCGAAGGCAGGAAGCTGCTCTTTCTCTACTCTTCCGTCGGGATAGGTCTTGATGACCTCACCATGACTCACGGCGATGCTTGCCAGCGGATGCACACCGATGAAGGAGCGCGAATTCTCGGAGCCATGATAGTCGGAACTCTCCATCAGAGCCGACTGCGGATAAATATCTCTCAGTCGCATGTAGACTCCCACCGGCGTATAGAGGTCGGCGAGAATCTTGCGGGTAACTGTCTTGTAACTAAACTTCATTTAATTTATGATTTACTGTATATAGTTTACAGTTTATAGCATGAACCGCTTTGACAATCGTGCTCAACGGCGCAGCCTCTGTTAACTATTAACTATAAACTATTAACTATTTAAAAATTGCCGTATTCTCCTGCCATTTCCTTATGGCTCAAATATGTTTCTACATCCTTGTCGCCACGGCCTGATACGGTAAGCACCACCACATCATCCTTCTTGAACTTCATCTTCTTCAGGGCTGCCACGGCGTGCGCACTCTCAATAGCCGGAATGATGCCCTCCATGCGGGTGAGCTCGTAACCGGCGTAGATGGCCTCATCGTCCTTAATGGCGAGCACATGACTCCTGCCTGATGTGGCAAGGTCGGCGTGCATAGGGCCGATGCCCGGATAATCGAGACCGGCACTGATGGTAAAGGCTTCCTCTATCTGTCCGTCCTCGGTCTGCATCACAAGGGTGCGTGCTCCGTGGATGATGCCCTCTGTACCGCAGTGCATGGTGGCAGCGGTGTAGTCGGTATCTATTCCGTGACCGGCAGCCTCAGCCAGGTAAATCTTCACGCGGTCATCATCAATGTAGTGGTAGATGGTTCCGGCAGCATTGCTTCCGCCACCCACACAGGCGATGAGGTAATCAGGATAGTCGCGGCCTATCTTCTCCTCAAGCTGCCATTTCAGTTCTTCGCTGATTACGCTCTGCATCTTGGCAACAATGTCTGGATAAGGGTGCGGCCCCATGGTAGAACCTACGATATAGAAGGTATCCTGTGGGTGGCAGCACCAGTCGCGTATGGCCTCAGAGCAAGCATCGCTCAGCGTCATGTTGCCGGTGCGCACAGGGTTCACCTTGGCTCCCAGCATCTTCATACGCTCTACGTTGGTATGCTGTCGTTCCACATCGGTGGCACCCATGAAAATCTCACACTTCATGTTCATCAGGGCGCATACCGTAGCTGTAGCCACACCGTGCTGTCCGGCTCCGGTTTCGGCAATGATGCGGGTCTTGCCCATCTTCTTGGCCATGAGAATCTGACCGATGGTGTTGTTAATTTTGTGTGCACCGGTATGGTTCAGGTCCTCGCGCTTCAGATAGAGCTGGCATCCGTACTTCTCGCTCATGCGCTTGGCATAATAAAGAGGTGAAGGGCGGCCCACATAATCTTTGAGCAGCGCACGGTATTCCTTCTTGAACTCCTCGCTCTCAATGATTGGCTTGTAAGCCTGCTGCAACTCGGTTACACATTTATATAATATCTCAGGAACATACGCTCCTCCGAATTTTCCAAAAAATCCTTTTTCGTCAACTTGATACATAATACTTAGTTTATAATTTATAGTTTATAGAGCAAGCCTGCTATACAGCGAAGCCGCTGTTAACTATCAACTACTTTTCGAGGCACTCAAAAAGCCCATCTAAAGCCTTATCCGGATCACCGGTTTCATTGAGCAGGGTTACAAACTTGCTGCCGATGATGGCTCCCGCCGCATTATCCTGAGCACTGGTAAGGGTCTGCTTGTTGCTGATGCCGAAACCTATCATGCGTGGGTTGCGCAGATTCATGCCGTTGATGTGGTTGAAATAAGCCAACTTGGCATCGCCGAAACTGCTCTGGGCGCCCGTGATGCTCGCGGAGCTGACCATGTAGATGAATCCATCGGTATGCTCATCGATGAAACGGATGCGCTCCTCGCTGGTTTCAGGGGTAATCATCATGATGACACGGATGTCATACTTGTCGGCTATGGGTTTTACCACCTTCAGATAATCATCAAAGGGAAGGTCTGGGATGATGGTACCGCTCACTCCGCTCTCTACGCAGCTCTTGAAGAAAGCCTCAATGCCGTAGTGCATGATTGGGTTCAGGTATCCCATCAGCACGAGTGGAAGCTGCACTTCATCCTTGATTTCCTTCAACTGAGCGAAGAGTTTCTTCACCGTCATTCCGTTCTTCAGAGCCACGGTTCCGGCACTCTGGATAACAGGACCATCAGCTAAAGGATCACTGAAAGGGATTCCTACCTCAATCATATCTATCCCCTTGCGCTCCATCGCCTTAATTACATCACCGGTACCTTCCAAAGTTGGACATCCGGCGCAGAAATACAAGCTCAAAAGCTTGCGGTCTTTATTGTGTGCAAATAATGCATTTATCTTATTCATTTTTTTACTTTTTTATTTTTTTACCTTTTAACTTTTTTACCTTTAAAAGGAATTCCTTGAGTTTCTCTACATCCTTCAGTCCCGGTTCTATCTCAAACCTGGAGTTGAGGTCGATTCCTACGCATCGGGGATGATGGAAAGACAGGATGCGGGAAGCATCTTCCGGACCGATGCCGCCACTCAACAGGAATGGAACATCGCCACCATATTCATTCAGAACCTGCCAGTCAAACTGCTGACCACTTCCGCCCACCGTCTTACATTTGGTGTCGAAGAGGAAGTAGTCAACAGCGCCTACATACTCCTTATATTTCTGAATGTCCCCGGCATTGGAAACACTAATAGCTTTGATTATCTTCATATTCCCCTTTGCTGCACGCAGCTGCTCACACAGTTCCCTACTCTCATTTCCATGCATCTGCACCGCATTCAGAGAGAATGAATAAATCTTGTCCAACATATTGGAAACGGAATCATTCACGAAGACTCCCACTCGGCACACATTGCGGTCAGCATCAGAGCGAGCCACCACATGACTGGCATACCGTGGAGACTTAGGATAAAAGATAAATCCCATCATATCAACGCCGAGTTGCACAACCTGCTTTACATTATCAGGTTCACGCATTCCACAAACCTTTACTAACATTTTTCTTTATTGTTTATTCTTCATTAAAGCTTTTGCCCTTACAGGGCGCCTTGCTGATTGCCTTTATCCCCAGGGCGATGCCCTGGGCTAGGAGCTTCTGCCCTTTCAGGGCGTTAGGAGCAAACAATCCTATAATTTAGAAATAAATTCTGCAAGCGCCACGCCCGGGTCAGCCTGTTTCATGAACTGTTCGCCCATCAGGAAACCTCTGAAGCCGCCTTCTTCTTTCAACCGGAGAACCGTCTGCGGGTTGGAGATGCCACTCTCGCTCACCCTGCACACATCCTTCGGAAGTTTCTCTGCCAATCTGAAGCTGTTCTCTACATCCGTAAAGAAGGTTCCGAGATTTCGATTGTTGATGCCGTACATATCCGGTTCCAGTTCAGCATACTCGAAGTCGCGCTCATTATGCATCTCGAGCAGTACCTCCATGCCCAGCTGGTGTGCCATGTTCATGAGTTGCTTACACTCCTCCTTGGTCAGGCAGGCCGCAATGAGCAGCACGGCAGAAGCTCCGCAGTATCTCGCCTGCAGCAGCTGGTATTCCTCTACCACGAAGTTCTTATATAAGATAGGTAGGGTAACGCCCACATGGCGCGCCTCCTGAATATACTCATCATATCCTCCGAAGTAATCAATGTCGGTGAGGATGCTGAGCGCCGAGGCTCCGTTCTGCTGGTAGGCGAGCGGGATGATGCTCGGCTTACCTTCCTGTTTGATCCAGCCCTTGGAAGGCGATTTGCGCTTGAATTCAGCGATGATTCCCGTCTCCGAGTTCATCAGCGACTCCTTCATACTTCCGCCCGGCACCCGTCCCCCATCCTCCTGCATCTTCTGCTCGGTGAGGGTTATCATCTGCCGTGGCTGGATAAAGCGCTTGCGCTGCTCAATCTCGATTCTTTTATGAGCCACAATTTCCTCTAAAATATCAGCCATTTCTTTCGTTTTTTTTATTTAAGATAAAGACTTGGGAGACCAGCGATGGAATCGCTGGGAACGGGGGTACAAAGGAGGACAAAGGGGTTAAGGCTCTTTTTACCTTTTTACCCTTTTACCTTTTTACTTTTAAAAGCCCTTTTTACCTTTAACTGTTGATCTCTACGAATTTTTTGAAGGTAGCGAGTGCCTTACCCGAGTCAATGCTCTCTCTTGCTATCTCCACACATTCCTCTATGCTCTTCTGTCCCTTCTCCATTACCTGGATGCCGAAGGCTGCATTGGCGAGAACGATGTTCTTCTGGGCTGGGAGGGCACGGTTTTCAAGCACTGCATCAAAGATGTCCTTAGCCTCTTCCTCGGTTGCTCCGCCTCGCACCTCTTCCGGTTTGGCTATCTCGAAACCGAGATCCTGAGGCTTGAAGATCTTCTCATAGTTGTTGGTGGTTACCTTGAAGTCGCTGGTGAGTGAAATTTCATCATATCCGTCGATGCTGTTCACAATGCCGAAATCAATGCCTAGTTTCTGGTAAACCTGGTTGTAGAGGCGCATCTGGTCGAGATTGGCTACCCCCAGCAACTGGCACTTAGGCTGACTAGGATTAACAAGAGGACCTAACAGGTTGAACACGGTAGGAAACTGCAAAGCCTTGCGGATAGGACCTACAAACTTCATTGCCTTGGCGAAGAGCTGGGCATGAAGATAAACGATGCCAGCCTCGTTGATGCTGCGGTTCAGCTTGTCTATATCATCGGTAAACTGAACACCATGGTTCTTGATGACGTTGCTGGCACCGCTCACCGAAGTAGCCGCATAGTTGCCGTGCTTTGCCACCTTGTAACCCGCACCCGCAATGACGAAGCAGGAAGTAGTAGAAATGTTAAAGGTGTTCTTGCGGTCGCCACCGGTTCCCACCACGTCAATGTAGCGGTCGCAATTCAGGATGGCTGGCACGCCTGTGGCAAGAATTCCGTCACGGAAACCGAGCAGTTCATCTACCGTTACGCCTCTCATCTGCAAACCGGTGAGCAGGGCTGTAATCTGTTCCTCAGGAAATGCACTCTTGGTGATTCCTACAATGATGTCTCGGGTTTCCTCACGAGAAAGTTCCTCGTGGTTCAACATTCTGTTCAAAATGTCCTTCATTTCCATAGTTAATATCTCCTATATTTTTTGTTTTTATTTTTCGTTGTAAAAGAAAAGGGGCCTGTCGTAAGTTACGGCAGGCCCCTAGTATATTATGTTGTTCACATCCACATACGGCGTCTCGACTCACGACTTCTGGAATCTTGAGTTACGCCACCACCATGATGTAGATACGAATGTATTCATATTGCTTTTTCTTTTAATTGTTTGTTACTACCAAAAACGAGGCGTTTCTTTCTTTTTAACGAAAAGATTCTCCTTCGTTCTTCATTTTCTACTGCAAAAGTACAGTTTTTCTTTTAAACTGCAAACTTTTTGTCGAGAAATTTTAAGATTTAACACTATTTTATCATCCAGTGCCTCCTTTTTCTCCACTTTCGTCTCACGTTTTCTCCACTATACCTTATTATATATAGGGAGAAAGAAAAAGAAAAAATTATTTCGCCGGAATGTAATAAATTTCCCAACACGCCGTTATTTATTTAGAGAACAGGTTACGGAAAGAGGAAAACTCATCCTCAAGACATGCCCGTTCTGAAATCAACAAATAACAAGAAGTATTATTCAAATTTAAAGATTCACGCCTATGAAGCAAGTATTTACACCAAAGAAAATGAGACCTTCGGCTCAGACCATCTACTTCATCAAGCAGATAGCCTACTCCTATCATACCATGGTGCAAAATGGGAAGCTAAAGGTGTGCTATCCTAACTAACAGAAGAAGAAAGATGAAAACAATGGTATCCCCTTCATTGCTCTCAGCCAACTTCATTGACCTGAAGAGTGATATAGAGATGATTAACAAGAGTGAGGCCGACTGGCTCCACCTCGATGTGATGGATGGTGTCTTCGTGCCCAACATCTCGTTCGGCTTCCCTGTGATAGAAGCCGTAAGCAAGGTGTGCACCAAGCCCCTAGACATCCACTTTATGATACAGCACCCGGAAAATTACATTGAGCAGACTGCCAAGCTCGGTGCCATGATGATGAACGTGCACTACGAGGCCTGCACCCATCTGCACCGCACCATCCAGCAGATTCATGCAGCAGGCATGAAGGCAGGAGTTACCCTCAACCCTTCTACCCCGGTATGTGTGCTGGAAGACATCATCTGCGATGTAGACATGGTGCTTTTGATGAGCGTTAACCCGGGCTTCGGCGGACAGAAATTCATCGAGAACACCATCAAGAAGATAGGCCGTCTGCGCCAGCTCATCAAAGAGAGCGGAAGCCAGGCACTCATCGAGGTAGATGGCGGCGTGCAGGCAGAAACTGCTCCAAGACTGGTGAAAGCCGGAGTAGACGTGCTGGTAAGCGGAAGTTATGTATTCAAGAGCACAGACCCTTATGCTACCATCCATGCCTTGAAAGAACTCCACTAATCAAGATTCAGATAGATATTGTGCTCCTTAGCCATCTTGCGGAGGTTAAGGAGCGCATAACGCATTCTTCCCAGACTCGTATTGATACTCACATTGGTACACTCGGCTATATCCTTGAAAGACATCTGCTGATAAAAACGCATATAAACCACTTCGCGTTGTGGAGCCGGCAGAAAGTCTACCAGTTTCTTCACATCACGGAGCACCTGTTTGCGTACCATCTCCTGCTCAGCACAGTCTGCCTGAAAATCTTCGCCTCGCAGACAGGAAAGATCATTATCGTTCCCCTGTTCTACCATGCGGAACACACACTGACTGCGATAACCGTCGATGATGACATTATGCGCTATGCGCATTAACCACGAAATAAATTTGCCCGAACTGGAATACTGGCCAGCATGTAAACGACTGATTGCCTTTACGAATGTCTCCTGGAAGATATCATTCGCCAGATCCTCATCGTGAACCACGAAAAGGATATAAGAGAACAGTTTCACCTCGTTGCGGGAAAGCAACAGGTCAAAGGCTCTGTTGTCGCCCCCGACATAAGCCAAGGCCAACTCTTCGTCTGTCATTTCATTGAGTTTACTCATTTTCTTAATCTTATTTTATTCATTAAGTAAATGTCTATCTAATAGGCTACCCAGTATTTATTGCGTTAATAATGTTAATTATCGTTGCAAAGGTAACATTTTATTTTCAAAACACCAAACATTTTTCCAAAAACATTTAATTTTAACATTACCAGCACCTGTTTTACAAATAAAATTCGTATCTTTGCAGCGATGTGTTAAACGTAAGACCTGACTAACGAATAAACAGATCAATACAAACGAATTCATAAATACAAATAATCATAAAACTAGAACAAAGACAATGAAGAAATTCTTTAAGACCTTACTCGTTGCTCTGCTTCTCATCCCATCCTACGCTTGGGCCAACGGATGGAACGATGCTGAATATCAGCGCATTGAACAGAGCATACAGTTGCCTAACATCAAGCAGGCAACCAAGAAGTATGTAATTTCTGCCTATGGAGCCAAGCAGAACGCTTCGGCTGCACAGAACCAGAAGGCAATCAACAAACTCATCGCCCTCGTCTCTAAGAAAGGTGGCGGTACTGTAGTCATCCCGAAGGGTACCTGGCGCACAGGAGCCATTGAGATGAAGAGCTTCGTAGAACTGAATCTCGAAGAGGGTGCCGTACTGCAGTTTGCCTTCGAACCGAAACTCTATCCGCTGGTACGCACCGCATGGGAAGGACTGGCATGCTGGAACTACTCTCCATGCATCTACGCCTACAAGGTTTCCGACATCGCCATTACCGGTAAAGGTACCATCGACGGAGGAGGCAATAATGATACATGGTGGCAGTGGAACGGCAACCCTTACTTCGGATACAAGGAGGGCGTAACCAAGGAACACCAGAAGATGGGCTCCCGCGCCAGACTGCAGAAAATGGCAGAAGACGGCGTGCCTTTTGATGAGCGTAAGTTCGGTATGGGACAGGGTCTACGCCCTCAGCTCGTCAACTTCGTACGCTCTGAGCGCATCCTCATCAAGGACGTAAAGATGATCAACTCGCCTTTCTGGGTGATGCACCCTCTGCTCTGCAAGGACATCACGGTAGACGGCGTAACTGTTTGGAACGAAGGACCTAACGGAGACGGATGCGACCCTGAGGCATGCGAGAATGTACTCATCCAGAACTGTATCTTCCACACCGGCGACGACTGCATCGCCATCAAGAGCGGACGAAACAACGACGGTCGTCTCTGGAACCAACCATCCAGAAACATCATCATCCGCAACTGCCGGATGGAAGACGGACATGGTGGCGTAGTCATCGGTTCCGAGATTTCAGGCGGATGCGAGAATGTATACGCCGAAAACTGCGAGATGGACTCTCCTCATCTGGAGCGCATCCTCCGCATCAAAACCAACAACTGCCGCGGCGGACTCATCCAGAACATCCACATGCGCAAGGTTACCGTAGGCCAGTGCAAGGAAGCCGTGCTCAAGATCAACCTCGACTATGAGCCAAAAGAGGCTTGCTACCGCGGATTTGAACCTACTGTGCGCAACGTGAGCATGGAAGATGTTACCTGCCAGAAGAGCAACTACGGTGTGCTCATCATCGGTGGAAACAAAATAGAAAACGTATACGATATCCATGTAAAGAACTGTAAGTTCGATGGTGTCATCAAGCAGCCTGTCAAGATGACCGGCAAGACCCGCGATGTGAAGTTCGACAACCTCATCATCAACGGTTCCCTGGTTCTCAACAAGGAAGACCGCCCTTACCAGACCTATTCAGAGTGGCTCACCCACAGCGAGATGCAGCGCACTCCCCACCCATACAACCTCGACTTCAGCCCGAAGAAACCTCGCTGGAGCTACGTGATGGGCATTGAGATGGAAGGCATGCTCGACACCTACCTCCACTACAAAGACGGAAAGAGCACCTTCAAGGGAGCTGATGCCGAAGCCAACAACGAGGCTATCATCAACTACCTGAAAGAATATCCAGCCAAGATGATTGACGAAAAAGGAAACATCACAGGCTACAAATATGAGGATTTCAACCTCGACAATGTGCGCACAGCGAAGTTCATCCTCCGCATGCACAACCTCTTCCCTAGCAAGAGCAGCGAACTGGCACTGAAGACGCTCTTCAAGCAGTTGCAGAACCAGCCTCGCACCAAGGAAGGTGTTTACTGGCACAAGGCAATCTACGCCAACCAGGTATGGCTCGACGGCATCTTCATGGGGCTGCCTTTCTACTGCAACTACGCCGTTCAGAACCTCAAGCCTAAGAAGGCGAAGAAGATTCTCGACGATGCGGTAGACCAGATTGTGAAGACCGACCTGCGTACCTACGATGAGAAGACCCAGCTCTGGAAGCATGCATGGGACGAGACCCACAGCCAGTTCTGGGCAAACAAGGAAGACGGAAAGAGCCAGCATACCTGGGCAAGAGCCCTCGGATGGTACGTCATGGCGATGACCGAATGCCTCGATGCCATGCCTGAAGATTATGCTCGCCGCAGCGAAATCATCACCTTATTAAATAAGGCTATGAAGAGCGTGGTGAAATATCAGGATAAGAAGACGGGTGTATGGTACGATGTGATGGACGTAAAGAATCCTCGCAACTACCTCGAGAGCACCGCTTCAAGCATGTTTGCCTATGTTCTCCTCAAGGGTTACCGCAAGGGATACCTCGGCAAGGAATATCAGGAAGCAGGTATCAAGGCTTATGAGGGAATCCTGAACAACTTCATCCAGGTAAATCCTGACAAGACCATCAGCCTTACCCGCTGCTGTGCTGTAAGCGGACTCGGCCCTGGCCCTGGTCCATACGTAAAGAAGCCAAACTACAAGCGCGACGGCAGCTTCAACTACTACATGAGCGAACCTATCCGCGACAATGACGCCAAGGGCGTAGGTCCTTTCATCTGGGCTAGTCTGGAAATGGAAATGCAGGGGCTGAATAAGTAAAACTTAGTTTATAGTTTACAGTTAATAGTTTATAGTTTACAGCGGCTTCGCCGTATAGCAAGATTGCCCTATAAACTATTAACTAAACTGTAAACTGAATTTAAAGAATTCTCACCGATGGAAAAGAAAATATTCACAACAATGGCAGCAGCGCTTATGAGTGCTGCTGCTTTGGCACAAACTCCTGCCTTTCCGGGCGCAGAAGGTCACGGAAGATACGTAACGGGCGGAAGAGGCGGAAAAGTAGTACACGTAACTAACCTCAACGACAGCGGAACCGGATCTTTCAGAGAGGCTGTAAAGTCTAGTAAGAGAATCATCGTCTTCGATGTGGCTGGCGTCATCGCCCTGAAGTCTGATCTCAAGATAGGTGACAACATCACCATTCTCGGACAGACAGCCCCATCTCCGGGCATCACCCTCAGATATTACACCGTTCAACCGGGCAACAACAACATCATCCGTTTCCTCCGCATACGCCGCGGAGAGGAAAAGAACATCAATGATGGTGCGGATGCTACCTGGCAGCGCAACAAGACAGGCATCATCTTCGACCACTGTTCCTTCAGCTGGAGCATAGATGAGGTGGCTTCGTTCTACGACAACAACAATTTCACCATGCAGTGGTGTACCGTTGCCGAGAGTCTTACCAATCCGGGGCACTCTAAGGGAGCACATGGTTACGGAGGCATCTGGGGAGGTAAGCTTGCCAGCTTCCACCACAACTTCATAGGCCATCTCATGAACCGCGGTCCGCGTTTTAATGGTTCAAGATACGGATGGACAGGCTACACCAGCAACAAGAATTATTCTACCTACCAGTGGAAGAACACAGTGCAGGCAGAAAACGTAGACTTCCGCAACTGCGTGATGTATAATGCGCAGGGCACCTGCTACGGAGGTCCGGGCGGTGGACATATTAACATCGTGAACAACTACTACAAGGCAGGACCTAGCCAGAGTTTGACGAGCAAAACCCTGAATGGCATCAAGGTAAGCGTAAGCACCGGAAAGGAACGTGGCAGCCAGGAACGTATCACTCTGGTTACCTTATCTAACAAAAGTAATTCTGACGAGGATCATCCTGAGTTATACGACATGACCAGCCGTTACTTCATCAACGGAAACACCACCGAAACCACCAAGGATTCTGTTACCAAGAATCAGGATTGGAAAGGTATCAGCTACGACAAAGGCATTCCAAGCCAGAACGGAGAATACTACAGTCCGGATGCCAAAAACTTTTATGGTGACAATGTTACCCATGTAACCATCAGCGGCAAGTCTTGTGTCAAGATCAAGATGGACGCTCCTGCTCCAACAGGAGAGGTTACCACCCACTCGGCTGCCGAATCATTCAGCAAGGTATTGTCATACAGCGGAGCCTCACTCTACCGCGATGAGATTGATGCGCGCTACATGGAAGAAGCAAAGACAGGTACAGCCAAGTACAAGGGAAGTATCACAAAATCGCCTGGCATCATCGACAAGGTATCAGATGTAAACGGTTACACCGAGGCAAACTTCGGCACCGCTACTCGCCCAGCCGACTTCGACACCGATAAGGACGGCATTCCTGATGCATGGGAGATTACCAACGGCTTAGATCCAAACGATGCCTCAGATGCCCTCACCTACTCGCTTGACAGCAAGGGTTACTACACCAACCTCGAGGTTTACGCCAATTCGCTGGTTGAGGACATCATGAAGCAGGGCAATGCCGATGCAGAGAACAAGGTAGATGAATACTATCCTGCATGGAAGAATCCTACAGGTATCTCACAAATCACCGGTTCCAATCCAAGTGAACTGGTCAAAGTAACGTATTACAGCCTCAACGGCATCCTCCTTTCTGCTCCTCAAAAAGGAATCAACGTCCGCAAGATGTTGTTTAAGAACGGAAAGATCGTAGTGGATAAGGTAATAAAGGAATAAACAGAAACTTCTTATAAAAACAAAAAGGGCATCCCCTCGTTTGGGAATGCCCTTTTTGTTTTATATGTATATACAATCTGTTACTTTACATACTTCTTACCGTTCTTGATAATCAAGCCCTTTGCAGAAGAAGAAACCTCCTGACCAGCCATGTTGTAGGTCTTACAATTCTTCTTGACAGCAGCAGCGTTTACTGAAGAAATACCAGTGCTAGTTTTTACCAATTCGAAGCCATAGAAATTAACTGAATTTACAGGATATGTAATAGCCACATCACCCTGCTTTACTGGTACAGAAATAACAGGAAAGACTTTTGTATCCTTTGTTACATTATCAACAGTCATTGGTACAGAAACAGCCTCAGACTCCAAAAGAATTTTGTTAACCAACTCTGTTCCATTCTGGGTCAATACAACATTACGATCAGTAGCAGAAGAGGAACCTGTACGGACATAAACCTTAAGAGTACCATCAGAAGGCACAGTAAGAATCAAATTGTTTTTTGTCAAAGACTTTCCACCACTTTTCAGTCTGAAAGAAAAATTTTTATAAGACTCAGCTGTTCCAAAATACTGGCTATTAGCATCCACTTCCATTTTACCATCTTTATCAACAACTTTCAATTCCAAGCCATCAGCCGAGAAAGTTTCTGGCACACTACCTTTGGCATATTTCTGAGTAAAAGTCAAAACCTGTGCATTAACACTAGCAGCCAAAGCTACGGCTGCGATAAGAGTAAAGAATTTCTTCATAATCGTTTTATTTTAAGTTTATATATTATTAATTAGTTATTGAATAACTTTATTTTAGTTTGATTCATTTGCTAGTTTGTTTCGTTGGCAAATTTAGCAAATCATTTTGAGAATCTCGGAAAAATGTAAACCAAAATGAACTAAAACTACGAAAACGATTACGTAAATTCAAACGTCAAGTACCAGAATATAAGAGAGTTTTAGCTAGCAGACACCAAACGGGCTGAAGAGATAGCAGTCCCTTCTGCCCGTTGCAGAACTATATACTAAAGTACAGTATTTTATCCTTCCTTTATCTTCCAATCACTAATTGTCCGCTGATTACTATCGTAATTAACACCAATTTTGAACAAGCGTTTACCATCAGCAGAATATGGAATCAGATATCCCTTTTCGAATATCATCATTAGGTACACCTATAGTATATACTCCAATAATAGGGTTATATTTTTTTATTGAGAGAATTCCAAATTGATAAAGGAAAGGAATTATGTCTGACTCCCCAAAAGGAATTTCAGGCAAATCCCCAATATTATAATTCTTAGCAACATCAAAATTACAAAGGTACTCATTTACTGTTTTATGGATGTATAAATCGGAAAACCAGTAAGGAGCAATATCCCGTGCATTCAGTGCCTTTACCAGGCTGAACGGATTGAATACATCTTCAGATTTCTTACTGAAATGATAGCCGTCGTAGAATCTTGTCAGCTCTGCCAGGCACTCCTCATACGTCATACCCAGGTCTTCTCCCAATGCCTCTATATCCGGTTTCATCTGAGTGGTAAGTTCCTTCTTGCTGATACCGCAGATAGCCGAATACTGGTCGAACATGCTGATATTGTCTAGGTTATTCAGCTCGCTGAAGATGCTGAGCTGCGAGAACTTGGTGATACCCGTAATGAAGGTAAACTCCAGATATGGGTCGAGCTTTTTCAGAGGACTGTAGAAGTTCTGCATGATGCGGCGGAGGGGCTGCAGGTTCTCCTTCTCATGTACCACATCCAGCAATGGGGCATCATATTCATCGATGATGACAACCGCCTTTTCGCCCGTTTGTTCATAAGCACGCTTTACGATACCATCCAGTCTTTCATTAGGATATTTTTCACCTTCTCCCTTACCGTATAGCTTTTCATAGGGCAAAAGCTGTAGATTCAGATAACTGTTCAAGGCATCAGCATCAAAGTGCTTGGCACCGCTCATATCAAAATGAAGCACAGGATGCTTCACCCATTCCTTCTCATAATCAGCTATTGCCAATCCCTTGAAGAGTTCCTTTCTACCCTCGAAATAAGCTTGAAGAGTAGAGGCAAAAAGCGACTTTCCGAATCGTCTTGGACGACTCAGAAAGACATACTTCATACCTTTTTCTCTGAAATCCACGATGTATTTGGTCTTATCTACATAGAGATAACCTTTCTCGCGAATTTCTTCAAAAGTCTGAATTCCTACAGGATATTTATTTACTATTTTTACCATATTCCTACATGCTTTACGTTTTGCGCGGCTAAATTACACAGAAAATCTGAATTAACCAAAGAAAAAATCAAATAACTTAACTTTCACTTATCAAGAAATGAAAGCACCCTCTATATACCTTACTAAAGTTTAGTAGTTTGTTTTTGCCTGCAAAAGTACGACTTAATTCTCATTTGGCAAAGAGAGATAAAAAGGCGGAAATGTACGAAAACGATTACGTAGCTTTTACAACAAAATTGAAACAAAAAGTTCTTAAATAGAAATAATAAGTGTAATTTTGCACCAATAAACTTAAAATATAAACTGAAAATAAAAATTATAATAAGTATAACAACCTAAAAGGCAAACAAATGAAAAAGAATCTACTCAGATTTGGGCTTCTCAGCCTGTTGCTTGTCTTTGCTTTTATTGCAAAGGCACAAAATGTCACTGCTGTTTGGGACTTTCAGAACAATCTTCCTGAAGGTATCAACACTGCAGCTAACTTTCAAGGTAAGGAGGGCGACCTCGCTTCTACCGTAGAAGGCATCACTATGCACGTAAACGCTACACAAGGTAAGTTGAAGGGCAGAACATCTGATGCACAGTTTAACGCAGGAACCATCCTGCAGATTCCAGTAAAATCAGCAAATGATGTTGTAACCGTAACAAGTTACCCAAACTACCACAACCTCACCGTAGGCGGAAAGGCTGCTACTGAAGACGTAACAGAATACAACGCAACATCAGCCGAAGTGGCTAAGGGATATGTAGAAGTTGTTGCTACAGGCGGCTGCTACCTCTATCAGGTTAAGGTGGTACACGTAAGCGCCATCCAGGAGAAGGCACTCTACACTACCGACTTCACCAACTGGGAAAAAATTGACAACACAAAAGCTACGGGCGTAGTGGTAAATCTCAAAACTCTTTACAGCAAGGAGGCATTTACCTTTACATTCAATGGAGTGGGTGTTGACCCTCAGGGAAATCAGGCTAAGTTCTCCGACCGTACAGGATATATGATTACTGCTAAGTATACAAACCAATACAAGGATGCAGAACCAAGCGCAGTAACCTCTCCATTGTCTAGCATCACAAAGATTATGCTCCATCAGGCAGCTACAGGTGGCAAACGTGGTATCAAGGTATCCGTAAAGGGCGACGGCGATGCTGACTGGGTAACCATCCACAACGTATCAATTGTAACCGCAAGCGGTGAAGATCTGACACTCGACGTAAACCGCACCAACTGCCAGATCAAGTTCGAAAACTTCGCCCTCAACCAGAACGCTTACGTTACCGACCTCGCCATCTACGGAAATGTAGATATGAGCAAGACTCCAATGCTCGGCACTTTCAGCCTCAACGGCACCAAGTATTCAGCCGTTGACATCTTCAATGAAGACGCATCAGGCAAGCAGCTCGCTACCCTCCTCGTTTCAAAGAAGGCAAACCTCATCAGCGAGACCAATCCGCTGAAAGATCTCGTTGCTGCAAACGGAACCATCAAGAGCACAACATACACTACCACCGGCGAAGGTGCAGACCAGAAGACTGTGGTAACCATCGTTGTAGAATCTAAGGGAGATGAAGTAACTTACGAGCTCACCGTAGGTTTCAAGCCAGACTTCACCCTCACCTATTATAATATAGACGGCACAACAGTGCTCGGAACCCAGAAGGTGGAGCAGGATGCAAACATCGAAAAATTTGCAGAAGGCATGGAAGAAAAGGTAACCGTAGCCGAAGGTAAGAAATTCCGTGGCTGGGCCAGCAACCAGAAGAAAGACAGCAAGAAGTTCACTACCTCTTCTGTCATCGAAGCAGATGCTAACCTCTATGCACTCGTTACAGATATTGAGACCGCAAACGGAACATCACGCTACGACTACGACTTCCAGAAGGAAGGTTTCGACATCAACGACCACGAGGCAATCCAGGTAGAAGGCAACGGCAAGTGGCATGATACCACACACGGCTGGAGCTTCGAAGCTACCGACAAACTCAAGGTTAAGATGGGCGGCAAGGGTTACATCAAGATGAACCTCTGCCAGTATTCCAAGTCGGGCAAGATTACCCTCCTCGACCCTCAGGGAAAGGAAGTAAGTTCTATTGAAGCCAAGGCAACCAATGACGGCAACCTTGGCGTTCTCCAGAACGAATCTACCGAAAGCAGTGAGTACACCATCACATTTGATGCAGACACTTACATCCACAGCCTCAGCATCGTAAACATGACAACACCTGCTTACACACAGAACGGCAACTGGATGGAGGTAAAGGCTGGCGATGTACAGAGCTTCATCACAGCCCTCGAAATTGCGAACGGCAACAATGCAGCAGCCAACGCTGCCCGTACATACATCTTCTTGCCTAACGGCACATACGACCTCGGCGACAAGTGTCTTACCTCAATCAGCGGTAACAACATCTCTATCATCGGCGAGAGCATGGACAACACCATCATCGTCAACAAGCCAGAGGTAGAAGGTATCGGCGTAACTGCAACATTGTATAACACAAGTACAGGTCTCTACATGCAGGACCTCACACTGAAAAATGCTTATCCATTCGACAAGAGCACCGGTCGTGCAGTCTGCCTACAGGACAAGGGTACACAGACCATCTGCAAGAATGTGAAGATGCTTTCTTATCAGGACACTTATTACAGCAACAATAATAAGGGTCAGTACTACTTCGAAGGTTCAGATATCCACGGAATCGTAGACTTCATCTGCGGCGGTGGTGATGCATTCTTCAACAAGTGTACACTCACATTGGAACCAGGTAAAGGTTCATACCTTACTGCCCCTTATACAGACGGCACCAAGTATGGTTACGTATTCGACGGCTGCAAGATTGTAGGTTCAGCTACAGACAGCTTTACTTTCGGTCGCTCTTGGGGTGGTACAGCCAACTGTGCATTCCTCAACACCATCCTCGACAAGAACGCAGCAGCCAAGATTACTTCTACCCGCTGGACAACAGGTGGTATGAACGTAGTTGCCAAGAACTTCTTCGAGTACAACACTCTTGATGAAGACGGTAAGGTGATTTCTCCAGCCGAGAACATCGTGAAGTTTACCAAGGATAAGGAAGTAAGCGAGTACAACACCATCATCACAGCAGAGAAAGCAGCCGAGTTCAGCCTCGACAAGGTATTTACCAACTGGAAGCCTGCCGACCTCGCTTCTCAGACCACAGCGACAGCGGCTACATTGAGCAACGACAAGCTTTCATGGACAGGTGATGCCCAGATGTATCTCGTAGCAAAAGACGGCAAGTTCTTTGCCCTGACCACAGAGAAGTCAGTAAACCTCAACGGCGAGAAGGGTTCATTCACCGTACGTGCAGCCAACCTGATGGGTGGTTTCGGTGCAACAGCCAATTCAGTAAGCACCGGTATCCGCAACATCGCCTCAGCTACAGATGCAGCAGTCATCAAGACCGCCATTTATGCAGCCGACGGCACCCAGCTCTCAAATCTTCTGAAGGGTATCAACATCATTGTGAAAACCCTGGCAGATGGCAGCAAGAAGACAAGCAAGGTCATCGTAAAGTAAAGAAGCTGAGACCATAAGTAATTAGATTGACAGATAACATTCGGAGTGCAATATCCCCATCCTCTTTCAGAAGGGTGCCGGATATTGCACTTTTTTTGTTCCCTCAACTCCCGAAACAGCAAAAACGGGAACTGAGAAAACAGACCGTCGAAATGTAAAAGACAGAGTATTTACGCAAAAATCTGTAAACGTTTACGTAATTTTTTACCCCAAATATACCTATATTCTCATATTTTTTATATACTTTTGCAACAAGAAAACCAAGACTTAGCTATTGCTACGCATCTAGGTTGCCCCATCGGAGCCTTCGGGTTCCAAGAGGAACATCCCTTCAGCAAGCATCTGCTCAGAACTGGAATTCTACTTAAAAACATTAAGAAAAAACATTAGAATATTAGTAATTTAGAATAAGTTTTATCTAAACCTAAAGTGTATGTCTGGTAATTTTAGAAAAAAGAAAATTGCTTTGGCAGGCGCACTGATGTTCGTTGTAACAAGTGTATCTGCACAAACAGTAAAAGGCGTTGTTACTGACAATACGGGCGAGCCAATCATCGGTGCATCTGTCATGGAGGTAGGTGTAGCTGGCAATGGTGGCGTGACCGACCTTGACGGTAACTTCACAGTAAACTTAAAAGGCAAAAGCAAGAAACTGAAGATTTCATACATTGGTATGAAAGCTAAGGAAGTAAGCGTTGCAGGTAAAGAAACGATCGATGTAAAGCTTGAGGATGACAACACCACCCTCAACGATGTCGTAGTAATCGGTTATGGTACGATGAAGAAGAAGGACCTTACTGGTTCTGTGGCTTCCATCGGTTCCAAAGAGCTTGCAGACATCCCTGTCTCAAGTGTAGGCGAGGCCATGACTGGTAAGCTTGCCGGTGTAAGCATCACAACTACAGAAGGTTCGCCTGATGCAGACATCAAGATCCGCGTGCGTGGTGGTGGTTCTCTTTCACAGGATAACTCTCCTCTCTACATCGTTGACGGCTTCCCTGTAAGTTCTATTAGCGATATCGCTCCAAGCGAAATCGAGACTATCGACGTATTGAAGGATGCCTCTTCAACAGCTATCTATGGTGCCCGTGGTGCCAATGGTGTTATCATTGTTACTACTAAGAGTGGTAAGGAGGGTAAGACTCAGGTGAGCTTTGGTGCATCTTTAGGTTTCAAGAAGATGGCTAAGGAGACCAAGGTTATGGATCCTTACAACTACGCTCTCTATCAGTATGAAGTAGGTAACACTGAGTATGGTGACTACGATGATATGGGAATTTGGAAGTCTGTAAAGGGTAACAACTGGCAGGACGACCTCTTCGGCCGCACAGGCTTGCAGCAGATTTACAACGTAGCTGTAAATGGTGGTACCAAGGAGACAAAGTACAACATCAGCTATGCCCGTACTGACGACAAGAGCATCATGAAGGCTTCTGACTATACCAAGGACAATATTAACGCTAAGCTCAACAGTAAGTTGAACAAATGGTTGACATTGGACTTCAATGCTCGTTTGGCTTATACCAAGATTAATGGTTTGGGGTCTGGTGCTGATACCAACGAGAGCAATGCCTCTAACTCTATTGTAGCCAAGACAGTTACATTCCGCCCAGTAGATCCTCTGTTCATCAGCGGCGATGACGATGATGAAAGCTCAAACAGCACAGAGGCTAGTCCTACACAGCGTATGGATGATACCTACAAACAGCAGCGCCGTTTCCGTCAGAACTACAATGCCGGCTTGAACTGGAAGCCATTCAAGGGCATCACCTTCCGCTCAGAATTTGGTTACTCCTGGAGCTATGAGAAGACAGAACAAGCTTGGGGTACATACGCATCACGCAACTCTAAGTTCGGTTACTCAGGTCAGCCACAGACTCAGCTTATACGCAAGGACAACAAGAACTGGCGTAATGCCAATACCTTGACATACGATACAAAGAACGCCCTGCTGAAGGGTGACAAGCTCAATGTACTCGTAGGTCAGGAGTGGTCGTCATCTCAGGATGAGAGCTACACCTCTACAACCGTAGCCTTCCCTACTACTTTCGGTGTCAAGGAAGCTTTGGCTAACCAGGCTGCCGGTACAGCTCTCCCTAACGTTAACACCATCGGCCGTAAGGACAACCTCTTGTCTTACTTCGGCCGTATCAACTACTCTTACGCTGAGAAATATCTCTTCACAGCTACTCTCCGTGCCGATGCATCTTCTAAGTTTGCTGCAGGCAACCGATGGGGTTACTTCCCATCAGCAGCTTTCGCATGGCGTGTAAGCGAGGAGGAGTTCATGAAGAGTACAGCCAGCTGGTTATCAAACTTGAAGTTCCGTCTCTCTTATGGTACTGCAGGTAACAACCGTATCAAGAGTGGTTTGATTGATGCAACTTACTCATTGTCTGATGCTACTGCAAAATTGCCATTCTTCGATGGCAATTTCACTACCATGCTGGAGCACAAGACTTTGTCTAATCCAAACCTGAAGTGGGAAACAACCATCACCCGTGACCTCGGTCTCGACTTCGGCTTCTTCAACAGTCGTATCAATGGTACCCTCGACTTCTATTGGAATACAACCAAGGACTTGCTGATGCAGACCAACATCCCATCTATTTCGGGATATGCTAACCAGTATCAGAACTTCGGTCAGACCTCCAACAAGGGTTTCGAGTTCACCATCAATGCTGACATCATCAACAAGAAGGACTTCACACTCGGTTTCACTGGCAACATCTCTTACAACCGCAACAAAATAGACAAGCTGAACAGCCAGGCTGAATTCCAGAAGTATGAGTGGGCAGGTTCTCTCTGCAATGACAACCAGAACTTCCGAATCGTAGAAGGTGGCCGACTCGGCGAGGTTTGGGGTTACAAGATGAACGGTTTCTATACTGTTTATAACCCAGAGACAGGCACAGGCGACTTGAAGTGGAACGGTACAGCTTGGCAGTTGGCAGATGCCAGCATCGCAAATACCGTAGGTACTATCGGTGGAACATTGGCTCCAGGTGCCATCAAGTTGGAGGCAGACGAGAACGGCAAGGCTATCAAGCAGCGCTTGGGTAACACCATCGCCCCTTGGACAGGTGGTTTCGGTTTCAACGCAACCTTCCATGGCTTCGATGCATCTGTATTCTGCAACTACTCATTCGGCAACAAGATTGTAAATGGTACCAAGTTGGCTTCTAGCTTCTATCAGGGTTCTCGCAAGGGCTACAACCTGAACAACGACTTCATCAACCGCTATACATGCGTTGATCCAGCCACAGGTGTCAACCTGACAAAGCCTTCTTCAACTGTCATCGCTCAATATGGCGGTATCGAGAATATCTACAATACCCTGAATGCCATCAATGCCAACGCAAGCGTATTCAACCCTTGTGTAACAGGTACCATGTCTATCACAGACTATGCTGTAGAGGACGGTTCATTCCTCCGTTTGCAGACATTGACATTGGGTTATACCTTGCCAAAGTACCTTATCAAGAAGGTAAACTTGAGCAACGTACGTTTCTATGCGACAGCCTATAACCTGTTAACCATCACAGGCTACTCAGGTTCTGACCCAGAGACAGATACAAGTTCAAAGAAGAATCCAATGTGCCCAGGTATCGACTATGCAGCTTATCCAAAGAGCCGCTCATTCGTATTTGGTGTGAACGTTTCATTCTAATTCAAGGGAGGATATAACAATGAATAATAAGAATATTTTTAAAGCATTATTGATAAGCGGATTGTTGCTCGGTACAACAACATCATGTAGTGACTTCCTCGACCAGCAGTCACCTTCGGAGCACACTCCTGATGCAGTAGCAACTTCACCATACTATACAAGTCTTGTATTAAACAAGGCATACGGTGAATTGACAGAAGAGGGTATCTACGGACAGTTGATGGGTATCACCCTCGGTACCAACTCAGATATAGAGCTGATAGATGGTCAGGATGCATCTACCACTTCACAGACCAACAGTGAGCGTGGTGCCTGCAACTTCAACATGGTAGCTGGTAGCTGGTCTAAGATTCAGACCACCTGGGACAAGCTTTACGAGGGTATCGAATACAGCAACAATGTAATCGAGCTCGTAAACAACTTCGACACACAGAGTGGCAATGAAACCAAGAGCAACATCAAACTGATGCATCGCTACCGTGCCGAGGCTATCACAGTAAGAGCACTCCTCTACTTCAACCTGGTAAGAAACTTCGGTGACGTGCCAATGAAGCTGGAAGGAACTAAGACAGACTTGAGCAACATCTACGTAGGCAAGACTGACCGTGATGAAATCATGGACAGCATGATCGTAGAGTTGGAGCGAGCTATCCCAGACCTTTGCTGGGTAGGCGAGAACTCATATACCACAGAGCGCATCACTAAGGGCTATGCTCATGGCTTGCTCGCACAGATTGCCTTGCAGCGTGCTGGATGGGCTATCCGCGAAAGTCAGAAAGACGGATATGAGACTGCTGCAGAGAACAGCGACCCAACCTATCCTACACAGCGTCCAGGTGCAGCTGAGCGTACCAAGTATTATCAGTTGGCACAGACTCATCTCAATGAAATCATCAGCAAGGGCATTCACCAGTTGAACCCAAGCTATGAGAACGAGTGGTATCTCATCAACCAGAACAAACTTGATGACAAGTACTACGAGAATCTCTTCGAGGTAGCACTGGGTGTTAACAGAAGTGGTGAGTTAGGCTACACCATCGGTGTCCGCATCAATGGATCTTCTTCACGCTATGGTAAGAAGGGTAACTCATCAGGTAAGGTTAAGATGACAGCTCCTCTCTTCTGGTCATACGACCACAAGGACCAGCGGCGTGACATCACGTGCGTTCCTTATACCCTGAAAGAGACTGATGGCGTAATGAAAGAGTCATTCGACAAGAACTCACCATTCGGTATCTACTGCGGTAAGTGGGATATCCGTAAGATGAGCGAGGAATGGCGCCAGGCTGCCTTGGGAAGTACAGAAAAGGTATGTACAGGTATCAACTTCATTACCCTGCGCTACTCACAGGTTCTCCTGATGTATGCAGAAGTAATGAATGAGCTTAACGGCAATCCTGACGCGACTACAGGCGGCGTAAACGGATTGAGTGCCCGCGACGCTCTAGGCTTGGTACATGAGCGTGCATTCGCTGATGCCAACAAGGCTGATGCCAAGGCATACGTAGCTGGCATTTCTTCTGACAAGGATGCATTCTTCAATGCCATCGTTGACGAGAATGCCTGGGAGTTTGCAGGTGAGTGTGTACGTAAATATGAGTTGGAGCGCTGGAACCTCCTGAGCAAGAAGATAGACCAGTTTAAGGCAGACTATGAGGCTCAGATTAATGAGTATCCTGCCAAACTCTATTACAAGACCATCAAGACTGCTACAGATGTAAAGATTGATATGAATTCTGTATGCTGGTATGAGGCTCCTGAAAATACTGCCGATTACGAGTATGTAACCTGGTGGGGCGCTGAGGTAACCGATAAAGACCAGAAGAATCTGAAAGGCAAACTGCCATTCATCAGTTCATATCTCAATACAACTGTAAAGAACCGCTACCTCTTCCCTATCGCTACATCAAGTATCGCCGATTCACAGGGCAAGTTGAGTAATTCTTATGGTTATTAATAAGCGATTGCTACAGAAAAGCAATTCATCAACCATTCTAATAAAAGATAAAATTTGAATAATCATGAATTTATCTAAAATAAATAAAAGCGCAATCTCCGGAGCATTCATGCTCCTGGGATTTGCCTCATTGACATCTTGTACCGATGACAATGACTGGAGTGTTGACGCTAGCTACGACCGCCTGTTCCACTCTATCGAATTTTCGGTTACTCCTCTGGACGACCGTGCTGAGGTGAGCTTCAAGAAGATGCCAAACACAGACTATTACATCGTTGAGTACAGCACAGACTCTCTCAGCAACGATATTCCTATGGGCGGCACCGAACATAGTGTTGTTGACTCTTCATTTGTAGATACTCCTGACAGCATCTACAATCTGGATGGAAACACAGAGTACTACATACGTATCAAGGGTCGCAGCTATAGCGGCAAGTCTTCTAACTGGAAATACCTGGATAAGTTTAAGTTCAAAACCAAGGCTGAACAGATTATCACAGGTGTTGATGTAACATCAAGCACTGCTACCGTAAGCTTCATTGCAGGCAAGACCATCGATGCAGTTTACTATTACAAGAGTTCAGAAGATTCTACCAAGGTTGACTTCACTGCCGAGGATGTAGCAGCTGGTAAGCTGACCATCACAGGCTTGAAGGCTAACTCTTCATACAAGGTGAAGTTGTGGAACAAGGAGAACCTGAGAGGTACTTACTCTTTCAAGACTACAGAAGCTTACCCAGAAGGCTATGATGTCATGACTCTTGCCGAGGGTGAGGACTTGGGTACCATCTTGGAGGAAGCTACATCAGACAAGGTTGTTATCGTGATGCCTAAGAATGCAACTTACCAGATGACAAGTTCTGATACTGGCGAACAGAAGGGACTCACCATCCCAGCCAACATCAAGAGCATCTACTTCTGGGGAACATCTGGCGCCGTTTCTACATGGAAGGTAAAGGAAATCAAGATTGAGGGTGCTAAAGACCTCATCCGTTTCTACAACCTTAACTTGGAGAACAAGGACAATAGCGCAGACTACATCATCAACTTGAACAAGAACGATAACATCGGTTCTATTCAGTTCGAGAAGTGTAACATTAAGAATACCCGTGGTATCATCCGTCTGCAGAAGGGAATAGCACCTGCCATCAACAGCATCAACTTCAAAGACTGCCAGATAAATAAGATTGGTTCTTACGGTGTGTTGGCAGCAGGCAAGGATACTCCTGAAGCACAGCTGGGAGAAGTAAACCTCACCAACTCTACCATCGCCAACCTCTCTGCAGGTCCTATGATTGCTGTAGCCAACAGTATGACAAAGGTGAATGTAGATCACTGTACATTGTATGACGCAGTTGTGGGCGGTAAGTATCTCATCGATACCAACAAGAACGCCAATATTATTCCAAACGTTAGCAACACCCTCATCGGTCAGAGTGCAGCATTGACAGATGCAACTGCAACAAGCTACAAGAACGCTCCATTCGTTGATGTATATTATACCAATGAATTCACTTGGAAGTCAAAGTTGCATATTGGAGATCCTGTAGATATTTCATCTGCAGAACTTTGGGTATCACCTTCAACAGGTGATTTCACTATCCAAGACAAATACCAGAGTAAGTATGGTAACTTCGGCGACCCACGCTGGATTGTACAGTAATAGTACTTACATCTGATAAATAATATGATTAAAGGTGCAATGTCCTCATCAAAAGTCGGGCATTGCACTTTTTTTATTTTCTATTATTCTCTATCTCATTTTTACAATTAATTTCTTGGAAGTTACGAATAAAAAGCGTATCTTTGCAGCGTGAACACAAAATCGCAAAGATATGACAAGATACATCAACCCATTCTCAGACTGGTCGTTCAAACGAATCTTCGGCCAGGAATACAGCAAAGACTTGCTGATTGAGTTCTTGAACCAGCTGCTCCTGGGAGAGCAGCATATCACAGATGTGAAGTTTAAGGACAAGGAGATGTTGCCAGAAACAAAAGACCAACGAGGTATCATCTACGACGTCTTTTGCGAAACTGACACAGGTGAGCACATTATCGTTGAAATGCAAAACAGGAGCCAGTCCTATTTCATCGACCGGTCTCTCTACTATGCATCGAAGACGATAGTAGACCAAGGCATAAAAGGACAATGGGATTATCATCTCACACCCGTTTATGTTATCTGTTTTATGAACTTTGATGTAGATGAAAATACACCTAAGAAGTTCAGAACAGACGTTGTGCTGGCAGACATGGATAGCGGAGAGGTTTATTCTAACAAAATCCGCTTCATCTATTTGGTAATGCCTCTTTTCAAGAAGAAAGAGGAAGAGTGTACTACGTTTTTAGATTGTTGGATTTATAATTTGAAGCATATGGAGACATTGGAAAAAATGCCTTTCGAGGCTCAGCATAAGATATTCAAGAGACTGGCAGAAATCGCCGACTCCAAGAGCCTGACCAAAGAGGAACAGGAGAAATACGACAACAGCATGATGGTCATGTGGGACAATTATGCGGTATATAAGCATGCTATGGAGAAAGAAGCCAAAAAGGTAAGCAAAGAGATTGCTTTGAACCTATTGACGTATAATACTCCAATAGACGTCATCGCAAAATCCACAGGATTATCTATCGAAGAAATCAAGAAATTGGAACAATAATACTATACGAATAATTGAGAGGGTGTGTCATAAGTGGGATGACATGCCCTCTTTTATTTCGCTATTTCAGCCACTTCTGTCAGCTAACTCAGTCACTTCATTCAGCTAACACAGCCACTTCATTCTGCAAACAAATCCGTCTCATTCTGCTTACGAATTCGAATCTTCGAACCAACGAAGTCATATCTTCAAGCCAGCGCAGTCGGATCTTCAAGCCAGCGCAATCGAATCTTCAAGCCAGCGCAGTCGGATCTTTAAGCCAGCGCAGTCGGATGTATCGGCTCAATGAAACGTATGAACTTGCGCAATGAAGAACATGGTTTCATCAGCGTAAGCGGCTCCGTTTGCCCTGAGGCTGCTGAAATTACATCACGACGCAGCTTCTGATGCGTCACGACGTAGCAATCAGTGCGTCACGACGCAGCAACAGATACGTCGTGATGTAATTTCTGCTAACTCCAGCCCCATCAAGTAAGCCTCATCTGAACTTCAAAAAAGCCTCAGTAAACGTTACGTAGGATTCACTTACCCGCCTGAATCAATACGACGAAAAGACAATATTGTAGAAACAACACTTCCGAAAACGTTTACGTTAGATTTTTCATTTATTTTATTCAACATTTAAAAATTTTAATTACCTTTGTAGCAGAAATCTAAGATTATAATCAAAAATCGAAGATTCCTTATGATCTATTGAGAATCAAACACGACAACAACTAATCGCTAGTAAGTTCAATTAGACCAGAGAAACTTAACAAGATTAATAATAACCTACAAAACAAACATCGTTATGTATCAACAACTGAAACGTGCCAGCATGGCACTGACCTTGAGTTCGGTTTGTTTCCTCGCTTTTGCGCAGAAAACAATCCAAGGTACCGTTAAGGATGCTAATGGCGACCCAATGATTGGTGTAACCATTACTGACCAGAATGGTAAGGCAGGTGGCATCACCGACCTTGACGGTAAGTTTACCATTCAGAACGCAGACCCTAATACGGTCTTGACTTTCAGCTACATCGGCTGCAAGCCTAAGAAAGTAAAAGTAGGAAGTCAGAAAACATGGAACATCGTACTTGAAGATGACAATGCAGCTCTTGACGAGGTCGTTGTCGTTGGTTATGGTACTATGCGTAAACGCGACGTAACCGGCTCTATCGCATCTGTCAACTCAGAAAAGATAGCCGCTCGTGGTACTACCAATCTTGCAGAGTCTCTGCAGGGTTCTGTTCCTGGTGTCAACATCACCCAATCTGGTAGCCGCGCAGGTGCAGGCTTCAATATTCAGGTTCGTGGACAGGCTTCTATCAACAAGCAGGCACAGCCATTGTATGTTATCGATGGTGTAGTTTGCGACAACATGGACTTTCTGAATCCTGATGATATCGACCGCATCGACGTATTGAAAGATGCATCTTCTACCGCCATCTATGGTTCCCGTGCCTCTGCCGGTGTCATCATGATTACCACCAAGGGCAGCAAGGGTGCAGACAAGGCACAGAAGGCAACCATCTCTTATGACGGATATTATGGTATCAAGAAGTTGGCGCGCATGCCTGAGTTTATGGATGCCAACGAGTTTATGGATTACCGTTTTGCCAGATATACCACGCTTGATGGAAAGAACTACGATGGTTCAAGCCGCAAGGGTGTTGATGCCGAAGGACATCCACATTACATCATCAAGAATACCGACTTGAATTCTGCCTTCCTTGCCCGCAAGGGAGCAACCAGCTACAAAGACTCCAAACTTTATGAGCTGATGATGGATCCAAGTTTCGACGGTTACGACTGGAAGAAGATGGTTACCCGCACTGCCGCCCAGCAGAACCACTTTATCAGTGCTGCCGGTGCTACAGACAAGATCAACTACCGTGTAGGTATGGGTTATCAGGGAGAAGAGAACGTATTCAAAGGCAACGACTATGAGCGTTTCAACTTCAAGGGAGCAATGGATGCCAAGCTCTCCAAGATATTCGAGGCAGGTTTCTCTACCAACATGTCAATGAGCCGCACCCAGGACATATGTACTGATGGTACTTATTCTCCATACGTGAATGCATTCTATTTTAAGGGATGTTCTATAAATTAACTTGTTAACAATTAGAGATTTACTTTGATATTTCAG